>Ga0307509_10000492_pt1 | contig 67084 bp, 68 predicted proteins | sample 10_EM_MG_FD_202245 | JGI IMG/M metagenome (GOLD analysis project Ga0307509, IMG submission 202245) | Populus trichocarpa ectomycorrhiza microbial communities from riparian zone in the Pacific Northwest, United States - 10_EM | ecosystem: Host-associated > Plants > Roots > Unclassified | place...
AAAGGTAGGAGGATCGTGGCTGTTGAGTACAGTAGAAAGTATGGTCGCGATGTACAGTACTCGGTGATGTGGCATTTGGCGAGGTTGCTTACTAAGCTTTCACGAACACTTCTGACTAGGGGCTGTAGGAAACATAGATAGATTATTGATGGTCCAGGGGTCCTTTGAGCAAGGATTTCTCGGCTGTTTCTGGATTGCCGGGAAGCCCCCGTCTGTGGTCGAAGGAATATCGTCACCATACTCCTCCCCCACCATATTTGTGAACAATCTCCGCCGATTTCCAATGTCTCCTCTCAACACAATTCCACGTGAACTGTCGTGGCTTCTGCAAAACAGTATCAAGGAGCATTTTCGATTGAAAATATAAATCTTCACAATTTTTGGCCATTTTCTAAAATTGTTTCTCTGTGAATTTCTCCATCAGCAAACTCATACTTGCCGGTTCCCACTCGGCATTTATAGCAAGACCAATCTATAGGGGGCACTCTGGTGCGCTGGTCCAAGAAAAAATGTGCGGTAACCATGTCACAGCTCTTATAGTTTTGGTTTCACCTCAGCTGGATACAAAGAACTTTCCTTGACAGCAAATTAAAATCCCATAATAAAAAATAGGTAGCGAGAGTAGAAAATAGGTATGATTGTTCACCTGTTATCTCGAGTCAAATAACAAAGCGATTAAAGGCAAACGCTGCTAGCTACTTAGAGTAACTTGTAGCAAAAGACCAATTTAGGAAAAGAAAGATTGAGCAAACTAATAATTGGGAGTTGTGATTCAAGAACGCGCACTGGATGGATTAGGAGAGGGGTCAACGAACACGGGGGCTCAGCGAATACACTAAAAGTGCCTTGGCTAACAGTGATTTTGCTTGGCATGTTCGTTGAACCCGTGTTTGTTGAACCCCCTCCTAGTCTACCATTTCTCCCAAGAAAAGAACGGAAGGAAAAACAAACTCGGTTGCAATTGAGGCAGTAAACTAAACTAATGTTATAATGGACAAATGAGGCCAACAAAAAAAAGAAAAAGGCGAAAAAGTCTGATGCTAAATAGAGACCCATAATGCCAGCCTCCCATGTCTGTTAGTTTGCTTTCTCCGATTCCATTGTCCCTCTGCATGTTTAAGCCACTTCCTTCCTGAGTGAAATCGCCAACTGAGTAATCGGTAGCCTGATTTTCCCCGATCCTTGGCCGAAGTTGGAATTCCGAGCTCTAGACGGACTTGATAATTGCTGTATGGCATCAAACACCACGGCAATGGTGGGGCTCCCTGTACCTGGCCGCTTGGGGGGGGGTGTAGTCCTCTCCCTAAATATCATTTTCAACCTCATAACACCAACCCCCAGAGCGGCACCTCCACCGCTATTCGCCCCTAGCCCTCTTAAAATCAGAGAACTAATTTCCCCAACGATACTCTCCACCGCCCCCCTTCGTGTCCCTCAGGTAAGGTCATTATCATGATCACTATCCCCATTCCTGGTAACAGCAAAGAGAGTACTCGGGTATGGAAGAGGGTGATCGGACAGACAGGTATTTGAAAATATATGCATCCCCATAGATTTTATAATCCTTGTCTTTCGGATCTCCCACATCCATACCCGAGTAGGTGGGGAAGGGCATGACGGAAGTCATGGAAGCGGTAACCGACTGGCTTCCGCTGATCTCTCTGGCTCATGGGGCCCGTCTAGGATGGTGTTTATGCTGGCTGAGGAGGATTTCCCGGCGAGGTAGCAGCATTTCTCGAATATTCAGCGGTATGTGCGCCACACCTCCCCACAATGGCGAAACCGGAGGGTTGGGTGGGTGGAGAAGCAAATGAAACAGTGGCTACATTGAGTGGGATAGTCCTAAATTTTTCGGTTTGCGCGGATTAGCGAGTGATAAATGAGGGGAAGGTATCTAGCGAAAAGGGTGATGAGGTGGGGGTAATTGAGGTGGAAATGAGAGTGTGCAAGACAATTTTTTGAATTAGTGGATGACGTTTATTGGTGTGAGAACGATGTGCCAGAGTCTGTTATGGGTGGGGCGCCAGACTGTGGGGAGTGGGTCGAGAAGCACCATACGGCTCAACAAGCATGCCGGGTGATTTTCTATACAATCTTTCCCTACATTTCGAGCACCCGGCAAAGCGAGCAGGGAGTACGATAGCACTTATGTGAGTCGGGTTAGAAGACTTTGACTTGGTTGCAACCTTCCAGTCAACCATAGTTTGTATTCTTCCTTAGTATTGCTCATAGCAATCAACATGCGGTTCACATCCAGTCATCCTTTCCTGTTCTTTACTTCCTTAAACTTTGGTGATGCTTCTTAGAATTTATAGTAACTTAAACTAAACTCTATTCTCCCATAGACAGGAAGGCCATTCATTTCTAGCTCACATTAATAAACCCTAATAGAGTATCGGGCTTACCCCCCTACTCGCTCTGCCGGGTGCTCGCAACGTAGGGAAAGATTGTAGCTCTTATCAGATCAACCAGAAAACCGTCAATACCTGAGCCCACAAGCCTACCTGTCATAGCACGCCGTTTCGTACCCTGAGCCTCTACTCATTTATTGCAGGGAAGGGGTAAGATAATATAAGCAGCGATGCACAGAAGCCACCCCATCACCGGCAGAATGACGCTTATATCCAAATCAAATTTCACCGCCACAGCCAACCTCCCCATTCACCTCCCCGATCACTCGGAAAACACCACCAGCCACCACTAAAAAAACCCACTCCAAAAAAATACCCAACACCAACAATGCCCTTCATAATCATCGGCGGGCTCGAATGCGGTATAAACTCCCTACCCTCCCAACCATCTCCACAAAAATTTTACCAACTATGATAACTAACCAACCAACCAACCAACCAACCAAACAGTCTGCGTACCCATCCTCAAAGATGAATCCGGCGAGGAAATCCAACGCACCACCCTCACAGACGAGAACTATGAACACTGGCACGAGCAGATGGAAACGATGCTGAAAGCCGTGGGCTGCTGGGACTTCAAAATGAAATCCGTCACGGAGCCGAGCAAACGGGTGGTCCTGTTCTACCTTGGCAGGGGGGTCACCCTCCAGGGCCTCATTTACTCGTTGGTCTCGGAGAAGGTGAAGGAGAGGCTGGTGGAGACGGGGCGCATGGGTGTGTACGAGGTTTGGGAGTGGCTGACGCTGACGAAGGGTCAGCGGGTTGAGCTGCAGAAGGAAAATGAGAAAGTAGGATGATGCCCGTGATGTGGAGTGTTATGGATGGGACTTGGGTACGGTGAGGCAACTTTTTTAGTATTATTATTTCCCATTAAAGTTGAGGCTGCCGGTTCGGTAAATTGTTGTGTTTGTACCCGCGAAATAGACTTTCGGGCGCTAGAGTTACGATACGGACATAAGCTTTTCATTTTATTTTTTCCATCCATCTTCGTTTTTTTTTTTCTTTTTTTCGATGCGGTGTGAGAAAACTGGTAATCTTTTTTGTACAGTACGGGGCCCGACCCGACCACTCGGGGCCCCTGTTCGATTCGCATGGGTTCTCAGCGGCCCAGCCCGTCGGTCTTTGAGCTGGAGTAGGGTGGGCTATGTGAGATATAATAGTCTGACTTTTTTTGGGGAGGGAGGGGGTTCCTGCACACGGTATACCTGATAGACCTAAGACCAGAAAGATCGTAGGATGAAGAAGTGGGAGGAGCAGAGGAGAAGATTTAACCAGCGAAATGATTGAATTAACAAAAAAGTACTGGAGCAAACACTAATTCTCGAGGTGAAGAGGGGTACCTGTCACAAGGATCGTACACTGCAGCACAAGCTCTGCTAACAGGTCGGCGGCCTGCTCTCGATACTACTGAACAAACGAAAAAAGTCAAGGTATCAGGTCAACCAATGCTGAGAGGTGGCTACGTCAGCCGGGCTCTATAGGAAGGCTGTGTACCTTAAGGGGGTGTAGTTGAGCAACTTCTGGTAGACATCTAGAGAGCGTTTAGTGGGTTTTTTTCTAGCTTTCTCTAGGTCCGAATGCCGTAGTGACTGAGGTTTGGAGGTTTGGAGAGTTACATCAAAGGGAGTTATCCATTCGGGTCCCGCTCTCTGAGCCATCTGAGGCGGTGGTCCTTCATTACGGCCTATAGGGCTCGTAATCTTCGTGGAGCTGATAATAATTGCTCTATCCTATATTTAGTGCGCCTTCTATACAGTGCCATAGCAACCATCAAGGAATAGTGCTCCCTTCACACACACTTTAGCTAGTCTCCCCCGATAATACTTTGGCTCAAAGTCACAACCAGGCACAGAAAAGAGGGCATGTAACTACTATCAGCTCGAGAGGCATGTCCGCGAGTCAGATACCCAATTCGGACTTGGATACGGAAACGGTTACGAAAGCTCATTCTTGTAATATTGTCATGATATATTTTTTTCACAGGGGCGTCCCACGAAACGTCGCGCGGAACCCAGCTATTGAAATTCAATATCGATCAGGAAAACCCACTATGCGGGCAAACCCTCAGTACGTCATCCCAGATGTACAAAAAAGCTCAAACCCCTAACCTAATAATTTTGAAACCAAAAGGCCCATAAGTTGATTCCCTCTCCCAGTCCGCAACCTCTACTCTCATCGTCCGAAGGATACGATCCACCACACTCGACAAGGAACTTCTCTCACCACCCCAATCCTAAAAACTGATCGAGCTATGGATACCAAACAGTCTCCAATCACAGATCTGCCATCTGTATCCAGAAGTCGGAGCCTTCGAACCACCCGCCCGAAGGCTCCCCACCCCTCTCCAACACGCAAAATGCCAACCACCCGCGAACGAGGCTACTTACCAACTTACTCTTCGCCCCCGATCCCATCAACTCCACGGAGCACCGAACCCTACAAAACCATCGAATCCGATCCTTTCCAAGCTGCGAGACTCCGCAAACATCTCATGGCTCTTCAGAAATTCCAGTACTTGTTGACACTGGCAGACAAACTACTCACAACGAAGCAATGGGATCGGATGATGAAGGAGATAAACGGGTATGCTTGGAGAACGGACATGAGTGCCTTGTGGTTCAAGATGAGGACTGTCGTGGATTTCCTGGATTGCGATCTCCACGAGTTGTGGGACTGGAAGGAGTGGACCATGGAGGGTGACAAGGAAGGGAGAGCCATTAGTGAAAGGGGGTCCGCGGTCGGGTACTTGACTGTTAGGGGTGGGGGATTTGAAAGGTGATGGGAGAATGAATTAGGGGATCGTAACGGGGAGAAGTGGGGGGAGTATTGAATGGAACGGGGTGGGTGGTGGACTGGTGTGATTGTGCGATTGTCCAACTGTGGGTCGCATTGCGTGAGTACTGGGCTGTGGCATAGAGTAACTCCTTCATTGTAGGGGGTCTTTTTTCGGGAGTCTTTTTTAGACTGTATTATAACCGATTCGCTGCCTAATGATGTTACGTTCCTATTACTTTTACCACCGTCACCCACCTCTATAAGGAACCGAGGCCTACCGAATACCCCTCTACAACGAACAGACTTGCTGGGAACTCAAACATCAGGCACCACAAACCTAACTGCGGCGAAAAAAAAACATTGATACTGAATCCCGATTCAAAGTTTTCTCAACCCATGTACCCATACAAAAACCCACTACTATAAGGAAGGGTGAGTGGGGGAAAAAAGGAGTAAAGGCAATCGACTACAGCCAACATTTAATAAAACACATTGGGATATGTTAGGTTAAATTTTTCAAAGCGTGCTATCCACAAGTTTAGGTTCTGTAGATTATGAGACTTAAGCCAGATGGACAGATCTCCAATTCTCTGATTATTTTTCTCCTCCTCCGTTACTTTTTCTCAGTTTCATCCACCCCTTTCCCCTCCTGCTTTTACTCCTTCGGCACCGTCTGATGCTCGTTACTTACTTCTCACAGATAATCCCCCCTGCAACTGTACTGAACGCGGGGCATCTCAGATCTGGAGTTTGTCACGGTGAAGTACCACTTCATCAGTTAGGTCAGGATTCTCCTCCGGTGAAATGTCTTGAGTTTATCTTTGATCCGGCGATCCTGGTCATTTTGGTATTGTAATAGACTAATCCTTGAGGACTTACTTCCAGATCCGTCGAGAAATCGCTTGCATAGTACAAGAGTCCTTAGAGGGAGTTCTCGCGCTCCGTAATCGCCCCATTGCTCAAGGGAAAGAAGCTCACTCTCACAAACAAAATGTGGGTAACACTTTAACCATGCAGGTCCTTGAGGTAATCCCTAATCGAAAACCCCTTGTCATCCTGCACTCCATCACCTCACTAATACTCTCCCGCCTCCCTATTGTCTATTCGTACTTAGAGTACCTCCTAACTGTACTTGATCCTCATTAGTATCCATGACTTAACGGCTTCCTCTCCGCTGCGCTGGGGAGATCGGTTCTGTGCTGAAAGTCCCTAAGCCATAATATAATTCTTTCCCTCTTTTTTTTAAAAAAAATCACTCCTATCATACCCTTATAAATGGGATTAATTTTTTCCTACCTACTTAGCCATTTCCCAGGTCTCAAGGAGACCGATCTCTGGTAAAATGGGACCCCATATTCAGTATGCTCACCCTTTTTGTTGAATTTTCCCTTTTCCCTCTGACTGCGAATGGAATTCATCAGGATAGTACTATCTCACTATTTCTGATCAAACTACTGCTGTATCTGTAAGCCAAAATGCAAAACTCCTCTCTATTCCAACATGCTACAACTCTCCAAAAAAGTCCCTCCAGGCTTTGTACTCCCCGCTTTTCCTCAGGTCTTCTGTGGAGTCTTGAACCGCCGCAACAAATATCCCAATGTGCCTTCCTATCCCCCGCACCATCCCCATTGCACTAATTCCCTTTTGTGTCCCCGCCTTCTTCCCTCTAATCCGGTCCTCCAGCGAATTCCCACTCATACCACCCATGCTAACATCCCCAGAGCTAGGCGAATTCCCACTCATACCACCCATGCTAACATCCCCAGAGCTGGGCGAAGGATCCTTCATACTGGTGTCAGTTGAACCACCTGCGGGGAAATTAGTACCATCAAGCATGACCGTATCCTCCATTCCCGACTTCGCTCTATATCCCTTCTGCTTCTTAGCAGCCTTCTTGTTTTTTGTCACTCCTGCCCTCTTCGCTCTCAGCGCTCCGAGCCCCAGTGCCGAACCCCTTGCTTTCTCCGCTTTCTCAGCCATCATGGCTCTTCGGGTGCTTCTCTTAGCGCGCCAGCTGACCATGGACTCGCTCTCATCAAGCGTATTCCGGCCCCTAGCTCTCTCGCCTTCCTCCAATGCTGCTTGAAACTCCCGTGTCAGTTTCATTGAGGAAGTCTCTCCCGTACTGGACCCCCCTTCTGCAATATTCCCGCCACCTCTCCCATTTGTTGGCATTCCCTTCACTGAATGTCCTGATTTTGTTAGTAAATGTCTATCTTTCAGCACGACAGGGGTGGGGGTCGCGGTTAAGGAGTTCGGGGCATAAAGGGTCCAAGGGATGGCCGAAGGACTTTGGGAGAGGGCCGGCGGCGGCGGGAGTAAGCCCTTCATGCCTTTGACCAACGCTGCTTTGGTGGGAACTTGGGGTCTGTCGGGGACTGGACCGACCGGTGATCTGTGAATGTGTTTTCTTGCTGTGCGTACTGCTGGCATTGCTTTTGTGTTTTTTTTTTGAGGAATCTTTTGGCTGATGGCTGTTTTTTTTTTTGTTACTCTGTGGCGATTGTTGGCGATGTGGGAGGTTGGCAGTTGAGAGTGGTATTTGATAGGATAGTTTAAGGGACATTTATAGTCTTGAAAAAGCCTTTCAAAAGTCCAAATACCTCTACTTTTGCCGGACACCTTGAATGAGAGATGTACAGTGAACTTGAGTCCCAGACCTGCGACGCCTTCATCTGAACCAAGATTTCAAGCGTCATACCTTACCACTGCAAGGTGGCATGAGCTTAATGCCATGCAGTGGTTTCTTCATAGCACGTTTTCAATATATTTCCCCCCAAAGGCAAATGATCCCGTGCTCCCAACTAGATTCAGCGACCGATCTTGGACCCTCTCGTAGTTTATTTTTTGTCCAGGGGAATTTTATCTCCCCTTACCGCTGTGACGAGCTATCCTCCTTGTAAAGCTCTTTTGTCACAGTATAATAGTTTAATAATACCCATAGCACCCTTAGCCGTGTGTGATATGACACAAACGTGTATCTTTTGGGTTCGGCGCTTGTCCGCCAAAAGCCATACCCGACTGGAGCGATCTCAGCCCTCACGCCCTGCAGTGATCTGACAAACTAAGGTGTATTCAATGTTACTGACTTCAGGTTCGGGTCAAAAATGCAACCAAGGAGAGGAGTTCACAGGTAGAGGTGGCAATCCGGAAATAGCTAGCTCACCTTCCGATGTCTGGTTGAAGGCTCACTTTTTGAATCGCAGCTATAGGTTCCATTTTTTCTCCCTCGTGGTCAGCATTGGCCCTGCTCTTGCACGGATACCTCCCAACGCCCAGTATGTTCCCCTCCACATTGCCAAGTATGCCCATAGGCATACAAGACCCTACCCCTTCCTCTTTGTGTTCATTCCCCGCTTGGATCTGAGAAGGATAGCGGCCGGAGCGCTGAAATCTCAAGCAACTTTGTTTGTTCGGAAAGCCCGATTCTCCCGGGTCGTACAAGGACCGAGATAACTAGTCCGTGAGTTGTGAATTTTGAATTCAGGAGCAAGAGCAAGTAGATTGGAGGGGGAAAAAGGGAGAAAGAAAAAGAATGGAGAACTATAACCCCTAACCGGAGGAGTATTCGAGACTCTCGAGGTTGAGTTCACTTTGTTTTCGATCAACAAATCGTATGGGCAAATTTATTCTTAGCCCAGAACAGAGAAATAGGGGAAACTCTGAACTCGAATCGATAGCCATTAGCGGTGTTCCTAATTGCCAGCGGGGGGGACTCGCGGGGGCCTGTGGGAAGGCTTCTAAGAACCCGGACAGGTGTAGACTTCATCTAGCATTCGGTTCTGAGCAGCGAAACCTTTGGACAACCATCTTGGACTTGGATGGTGGGCCCTGTGGAGTGAGATAGCACTTTCTGGGGGTAATGGTAGGACTGGAAGCTATTCTGGAGGACAACCTGGAGAGATGAAAAGCTGTGGCTGGGGGGGTAGCACGAGTGATGTTCCATGACTGCCGCTCTTCCCATATCTATCCAGAAGTCTAGTCCAACAGGTAGGAATGAATGAACCGGGTAGGGATCTTTGAGTTTGAACGTGTGGTTTTTCCCCTTGCGTTCCGAAACGAATCTTCAGGCTTAGCCTTCTGCCTCGATTGGTGACAAGTTTAGGTATTCCACGATCCAAAGGAAATTTTTCGAGTAATCATACACCTAACTCTAGAGGATGGTGAAGCACCCATCGAGAGGAGCATGGTATTTAGAACCTATGTTAGGTGGAGTTATAGACTGAATCTGTATTCCAAGTGATGTATAAAGCGGTGTGCTACCATGAGAGATAGATTTTAACCACAAAATATAAATGACAGCGGGGTGGTTCTAGAGGATGAGGTTAATTGTCAGTTCACGGCACCGTACTGAGCACCCTCCCTCACAGTCCGTCTTGCCTTCGGTTGTCCAGCGTAGAGCGCCTCATCACTTCATCACTCAAGAAATAACAGATCTTTGTCCATAGTCTGTCCCGTCCTACTTCCAGGATGGATGGACTCTACCGCTAGGAACACTGGTTATTAGCTCTGAATACCTCTACCGGAGAAATTAAGTAACTGTGACTTGATATTTGGTTAACCCCGTTTTGCTCCCGTAAAATTTCCACATAACCACCTCGACAAATTAGCTGTCCAGAATGTTTTGGAGTGCCGCATAAACTAGAATAACTGTTCTTCATACCAGAGCGCTGGGGTCGCCTCTCCTACCGCATTTTCCTTATTATTTGTCCTAGCGGATGGCCGAAAGCGAGATTTTTTCCGGGGTGATTCCGCCCCAACCAAAGAGGAAGCGGGACACCTCAGGGCGAGGTTTAATTATTTCAGTTCTTGTGGTGTGGTATTTGATGCCTTCATGGCTTACGCCACCCAAAGAACACGGCCCTCAGGGTAAATCATATGAAAATGTAGATGTATTGTGCGAAATGGGAATAAGTATGATAGGGTGAGGTTCAATCCTACCAAACCTTGCCCATTCAAAAGTCACATAGTATGCCCTACATACCAGTGTGCAGGTCATCCCACCGTGCAGGTCCCCCTATAAATCCACGCAATCCTTCCCTACGTCTTCCCTCTTCCTCCTCCCTCGCAACACATCCTCTTAACACTCGCTCAACACCTTCCTTCGTCCCTCAACTCACCACCTGCACTTTAACGAAACATCTCCGCTCACGTTCATCATTAAAAATGCTCTTCTCCAAATCTACCGTTGTTGCTCTTCTCGGCGTCATCAATGTCGCAGCCCAAGGTCCCGCCATTCCCGACTGGATTGGACCCAAGTCTCCGGGCAAAGCTGTCCATACGACTGGTGAATCCACCTCTACTAATAGAGGCTTCACTCTAGTCGAGACCGTTGCTACTCCGACCAGGATTCAGCCCACTACTATGTCCGGAGACACCGACCCCGTTATGCCTGACTATACCCCTGAGCCGTGAGTATCTCCTTTACATCCTTCCTCAATGCTATAATTATTAACAAAATGTTTAACTAATAGGCCCTTCGCCAATAGTTCTTTGATTCCCACCGCGACCAACACCGGCAGTAGAGCTTCTAGGAGTTCCCGTAATTCACCTCTCCCCTCCACTCAATTGTTATCCCTTGTAAGAAAAAATATAAAAGCACTACTAACGTTTATTGCACAGAGGGCTTCTCCATGACTGTTCCCGCCAACGGGTCCGCCACTGTCTCCACGGTTGTGTCTATCGTCACCTCCAATGTGACCATCATTAAGCATACCGGAACAGCTACTCTGGGTAATGGTACCAACCGTACTACTAGTGCGACTCTCACTCCCATGCCCACTTCCACTTCCCCAGGTTCGACCATTGCCCCCTACGGCGCCGGCTTGCTCGTCGTTCTGGTTGGTTTCGTTGCGATGGGATTGTAAGGGCTTGGTTTCTTGAAGCGATTCTTTTTTCTTTCATTTGTATGGCTTTCTAGCTTCTTTGCGTATCTTACCGGATTGCATGGGGAGGGGGTCAGAATGGGAGGGATGGAACTGTTCTTGCTGGTTGATGTCTTCAAAACAAATTAAAAATTTTTATGATACGGATAGAGATGTTGTCGTGTTTCGTGATATCCCCCGCAACTTTAAAAGTAAAAATTCGTTGCGAATATTATCCAACCCTTGAGATAAGCTCGACATTTTTGAAATCGTTAAGCTAAACTTCAACCAAGCCCGGATCATACCCAACTTACCTACTTCGCTCTACTTGAAGTCTGTCACACGGAAACTCTAAATGTTGTAATAGAACAAACAGCCATCGGTTGAATCCATTTGACTGTTTCACTGGCAGCGGAGGTAGTCGACAAAAGAATTTGTTGGATTTCACTTTGAGAACCCAAGGCACAGTGAATAATCTTCTGTAATTCGAAAGGGATTTTGAGTGGTTCCACTGAGTGATGATGATGCTCGTGCCAGAGGACTCGCTGTGCGGTGACCTTTTATTAGGTGAAATAAGCTATCTTCTTCCCCCAGGAAGCATCATCATTAATCACTCGCATAGATCACTGATCCTATTTACCAGAGCCCTCGAAAAAGAAAAATCTCATGGACTACCTATTAAGCCAACTTAAACTAGTTTCTTTTTTTCCCACAAATCATGAGGAGTGGTGATGGGACTTCAACTCGGTCGGATACGTCATTTGTCCGCACGGTAGGTCAAGGGCTATCTATTCCTCTCTCAACCCAGAGACAGATGAAGCCACAAAACACAGCTCTGTTGCTCTGTGGGCTCTCATTTTAAACTTCCTCTAAGATTACCTTTCCTCCAGCCTACAAAACACAAGAAGAAAGCACCAACTCCCCTAAAAATAAAAATAAAAACATCGTTCATAACACCACCCATCCATCCATCCATCCATCCATCCACAACAAAATACAAGAAAAGCACAGAGAGAGAGAGAGAGTAACAAACAAGACCAACAAAATGGAATTGAAAAATCTCCTCTTCCTCATTCTCCTCTCAATCATCACTCTCCACTACCCGAGCGCCTCTACCGCCACTCCTCCTATCGACTCGTCCCTCTTCCGCGACCCGCTCACCCGCGACCCCACAGCTCCTCTACACACATACCCGCGCATCATCCCACGCGGGGCTCATCTCCAATGCACCACCACCGCAACCTCTCCAGCGCTCGGCGACATCTACACCGCCACCAACAAGATCTATGGGAGCAAATCCATCTGGTGCACCCAGACTAGAAAACGCTGCACAACCTTCGCGACGCACGGTAGTGCGAGTGTGGCCTTCTGCGCCGCTCCGGGGCGCGCCGTCAAATGTGAGGATTTAGCCTGGGTGGGGCAGACGGTTGCTAGGTACTGCGAGGATCAGGGGAGGGCGGCAGGAAGGTGGATATTTCCGGCTACGCAGGGGACGGAAGGCGGGGTGGTTGATGGAAGTGGGATCCGCGGTGTGGTATTTTAGGTGCTGGGAGTTGGTTAAGGGGGGGGCGGGCGGGGGGTTATCAGAGGTATGAGGGGAGGTGTACTATCAGCAGGGGGGGTTTAATGTTTGTAAAGCACATAAACAAAAGTGTTTGCTTTATTAGGCTTTCTCCTTTGTTTTTATTCTCCGGGCTCTGTGTCCTGCTTCCTTCTTGCCCAACTTGGCCCAGAATGTATGGGAATGATACTGTAAAAATAGGAGAAGGGTGACGAGAACATCTGCCATGATTTTTGCTAGAAGTTGCGAGAGATCCCCCGGCCAAACATCTAGAGTAGTCTTAGGAAACCCATGACTACTCATTTTCCAAACGTTCCAACCGGTGGTTTTAGAGTAAACGCCCCTACCCGCCAACCCATCTAGTAACTTCTTTCCATATGGGTCGAGATTCTCAACCGTATCGAACAAACGAATTAGCTGCCACCAGAACTCTACCCGGCCCACACCACTTTGATATATCAGCTACACTAGGAGCGCTTCCTCTCCGAGTAAGGAAGAAAAAGAAAAAAGAAAAAAAACAATCGCTCGGGAACATATTAAAATTCCTCAACGCATTTTCTAGCTAGGCAAATCCTAACATTCCCTTTCACAAAATCTCACTCGAGGACTAGTATCTGGTATATGTCCCAACCAATCACCTAGCATTCTCCTTGTTACAAACCGGGTACTCTCCCACTAATTCCTCCCATCGCCAACCCCGGTGATTCTGCAAGGAGAAGATTCTCCAAAGTCTTCAGCACTCAGTATTGGTAGAGAGCTTATCCTTCCTTCCTACCTCCCTAACCTTCCTCTCTCTTTTTTATCTGTCCAGACTTAATGAGTTGGTTAGATTTAGCACTTTTGCAAGACTTGGATCAAAAATGTCAAAGCGGGGAGTGACACGCTGTCAGTCCATTGCCCACGGCTGCACAGTATACGATATAATGCTTCAGGCCACTGTATCGTACGAACAGTTTTCATCCGCTATATCAGAGCTCTAGTGATACAAATTTTGAAAAAGGTTCTAGCGAGAAAGTTAGCGGTGAGCAAATGAGCATTAGGTATCGTGCGGGGCAGTAAGCCAATAATTTGCTGTGCGATCCAGTCTCTATCTTACGAATATCCCGTCGCGGTATGATATCGCAAGTGTCTCAGCCGTCGAGGCTAAGCAATGTCACATCAATACCGCAATCCCGAGTCGTGCTTTGTCCCTCATTGCTCGCGAATTCTCTCTAGAGCAAGACTATGTATAAGCATGGTCCAATCTAGTCGGCATAAGTTACAGCATCTTTCCCCACTCAATCGCTGTTCTCTCTCCCCCAAAAATGCGTCGATTTGAAGAGCTTTAAGAAGGAAATTCGCATCACCAGCTAGCCGCTTGAACGAGACTGTATCAGGCTAGTTATAACACTGACCTCCCTAGGAAGGACAAACCTGTGCCATGATCTCCAACCCCAGGCCATCACCCGTTTAATCCGGCACATGATCCCGGTCTAGCCTCAACCTACAACACCTATCATCAGTAGTTGGTTGCATGTTTACAGGAACCGTAGTCTCTGCAGGACTCTAATCCAGTTCAGGACGGATACGGGATCGCCCTGTCAGGAGTAATCGCTCCTTCGATGAATCTTGTGTAGCCTGGCGAAGCGAGCGGAATAACTTAAATATGGTATAGCCTCAGAGAATTCGTCCGAGGCATCAATGAACATGAAAACTTGGCTAAGAGATGATAACACTAGCAAGGTGATCCTAAGGCAACCATACAACACCCCCGACTCTCATTGCCATACCTTCTTTATCATATCATACATCAACACACAATCAAAGATCCTAGTCCATAGAATATCTATAGATCTGCCTCCTGAACTTTCCTCGAGGCTACCCTAAAAAAAGCATCGTATGAGGACCATCACGTGATTGTAGGATATGGTGAACCACACTTTGGTATGTACCCAGACACCTCTGTGTTTTCTAATCAACTCCACCACCCCCCCAGTGTCCTCCTATAGCAGCAGATGCAAGTAGTCGTTAACCCTAGCTACTTAGGTAATTATGATCGACTCCGTTCATGTCCAGCAGAAGCTCTTCCCCCCCCCCATGTCCATTTCAGAGGCACTCTCTACCGATGCTTTGCCTTCCCCGCCATGGCAATTGGCTTCAATATCTGCTTGCTCTACCGTAGTAGTACCTGTACTCCCACCATCCCTTCACTCCCGCAAGCATCAACATGACGCAGTGGTGCCCTCCCTTCCAAGTCAGGTTTTTTGGGGCTAACATCACTCTACTAGTATACCAGCCTCACCATTCCTCCATACCCAAACCAAGTAGCATAAAAAAGTAAGTGCACTGTGGACTGTGGCCATGTTTATCTGGAAATTTTAGGTGGAGACCCCCTCTCTCCGAGTACCTTAACCACTCCCTCCATTCCTTTTCACGGCAGCATACAAAAATTCTGTTCTACCTGGGCACTTAAACAATTAGAGAGGTTATTAACTTTTACCTCTTCGCACACTCCAGAGGCAGCTTTGTCCCACTTTCGTGTCGGCTCTTAGGAGCAGACAGTGCGAGGTCCCGCCTCCTACATCACGGCCATCAAGGTCGACATTCCCTTCCTCCAGGAGGGGGCTCCACTACTTCTTTATATCGATCCCCCGATACCATAAAAGTGAGGTACCATCCATTCAATTTCGCGGATTAACTCCAATGATCCCTATATCTATCGGCGCAGTTCAACAATCCTCATTTCCATATACGCTTCCAAACCCACCCCCGGAGTGCCCTTTAAAATATTTTCCTCCAATATGGTGCTCTCTATCTCCCGGGTTGCGCCAGTCCCTAGCCCCTCCTTTAGACATCTAAGGAAACAATCACTGGTGGCTCTACCGATACAAAAATTGCCGCTCCACTAAAACCCTCCAGATCTCGCACCGAACATAGGGTCTTCAGGTGATAGATACGCGAGTAACTGCTGAATATTACCACCTATCACTACAGAGATCCCAGCATATCAATCGGTGACTTCCCCTTCCGTGCTAAAAAGAAGCCGAAGTAAAAACAGGAGGCGGGGGTACCTTGCTATCCGGCACCGTCACACAACTTACTGTATCCATAACCAGTGGATCACAATCACAACTCATCACTCGTGCCATCCCTCTCTTCCTTCTGTTGAAATTGTGCCCCAATCTTGAGTGAAAGTGGAACGGTAGAGACTTCGCAGAACTTCTGCTCGCCATGTATTTGTTGCTTATCCAAAAGAAAGGGTCAAACGACCGAACATATATAGAAAGTATAAGTGACCTCATCCATCACTAGAAGGAACCAGTTTCCTGTCCTCAGCCCAAACGCATCATGAGTTCCAACAAAGTATGCACCTCCAAACCTGGAGAGCGCAATGAAGCCTAGCCGATACGAGATAGCCGCCCAATAATCATCACCCAACCAGTGATGTCTCACCACCACAAAAGATACAACCCAATACAACGTAATGACATAGGAAGGAAAGGCTTTAGACAAAGCAATTATGTGAGGACAATGGAAGACAGTAACACGAAATTTAACACCTTCCTTCTCAAAGATAGTATCTCTTACGTAGCGCAACTCTTTCCCACCCCAGAATTGCCATCACAGCAAAGCCGCATTATTAGATCCACCTTTCTCACTACCACGAGACCAGCTTCTGAATTTTTCAGGAACAATATAGTTAATACACGAGTACAAATTCCTCATCCCTATGTTACGGTTCTTTATGCCTGGAACTTGTAGTACTGCACAGTACAGTACAACCAACTCTCAGATGACCACGCGATAGGCGGAAGCCCTCCTGACACGGGTTATTGTTGCAAACAGCTGCCATTCACCAGCTTTACCACTCTTTAACACACTCTACCCGCCATCCAGGAAATCGACGAAAGCTTCTGAGTCGTCGTGGAAAATTGTATAGGCTTCGCCGACCACACTGTTATTCCTTAGTGGAAGACCTCACATTCGGGACGAAGTTAGATATTTCGCAAAACCAATCGCAAGACCCGTCATTCCCACCGCTGGGGACATTGAGCTGTATCTGAAGCTGGGATTGGACAGAGATACCACACTCCGTGTCCAAACCATTCTGTGGAAAATCGACCACCGCCGCAAACCTTCACACATAGTACACCATCTTCCATGGGAGGGCTCGATCAGAAGAAAGAAAAAAACGACAAGCCTCCCCAGCAACCTACCTAACTAACGTCAATACTCTAAGGACGGTGTTCCAAACCAACAACTTGTGATCTGAGAAAACAAAAAGCGCCTTTCCCGTCATATATCTATAGGGTATCATAAACAGTAATCCGCCGCCATAGCTATGCCAGCGGCACTCACAAACATCAGCATAAACTCCCACTACGAGCAAGAATTGTATATCAAGGTATCATAAATTCAATTCTAAACCACTCCCGTCCTACCAAGAAAGAGGAATCCCAGGCGACACCCCACAGCCAACTCTAGTCCTCCCTCTTTCTTCCAGGAGACCCCAGCCCGTCAGGGAAGCCTCCGAAGCACCCTATACACCCAAAGCCACCAAGCAACACCAAACAACTCGCATTTCATATGTTGAGATATCATTGTCTTGACCCCCCTTTCCCTCTCGTGCGCTCCTATCCCGTCCAGTCAACAAGAGAGAGAAAGGGCACTGTAAGTCAATCCCCAATGTAATATCAAAGTGTTCAAATCCACAGTCCCCCACAGCACCTCATTCCGAATCGGAAGCACTCCTTCCACCACCCCCCCTCCCTCGTCATCTGACTCCTACACATCATCCCCAGCTGTCATGGCGTACTCGGCCTTCTGCAGCGCAAAGCTTAGCTCGATATCTCTTGGGTCGACAATGTCTATAGGTCTTTGCTTAGCCCATGTTCCTTTTTAGTTTTCCCGTAGAAAACACCTTTATGGAGGGGGGTTTCTCCATTTTGTCCAGCGGGTCAACTTCCAGGCCTTTTTGATCGAGGAGTAGGTCTAGTACTTCCACTGCTCACCCATAACCCATAAACAAATCTTAACCTCCGGGGGGGGGGGTAGCGGGGGGAAGGGGGTGGAGGTGGGGGGACGCACGAGAGCCGTTTTTCACCGCAAGATGAATAGCAGTGTTACCAACCCCATCCAAGAGATATTTTTAATACTAGTACAAAGTTACAGGCATTTAGAACCCGAACATTTGAGTCCGAATTTTGTATGGGCCGTCAGACGCGCACAAACAATTTGCCATACGATACAAACTCCTCATGCCTGTGTTCGGGTTCTTTATGCCTGTAACTTTCTAGGGTAGGCGAGGAAGGAGGGTTGGCACTGGCCAGGTTTAGACTATCATACTACGGAGGTATTGTAGCCCCTAAGTTTTGTATGTTCCACAAGCGAGTTTTGCTGCCCTCACACCCTGTTGAACATACAAACTTAGGAGCTGTACCGTACTGTACCTCTGCACAATTTATTTGCACGCCGCAGAAGTTGCTGGAAAATTTCCGGAGACTTCTGCAAGTATAAGAAGAAGGTTCGCCTAAGTCCAAGAGAAGTGACAGTTTGTTCCATCAACAACCTCACCAACAACCCCACCAACAACCGCAACCATGCCGCAAAAGATTGGAGACCTACGAAGGTGGTGTAGAGCAGCCGGGCTAAAGGAAAAGGGGACAGTGCAGCAGCTTCGTCAACGCCTTAAGGACCATAAGGGCCGCAAAAAAAGTTCGTCAGGGGATGACGACTGCGAGTGCGAGGCCATACCATCCACTCTAGCGAAAGCCGGCGGCACGGAGGATGATTCAAAGAGAAAAGGGAAGGAGGCGCTAGAGCAAGCACCAGAATCCGAAGATCTAGGAGTTAGGGTCGTCAGAGGAGAAGTATATGTCAGGAACTCTAGCGGCCTCGATCTCGACGATATGAAGGAGCGCCTTCGTATAGTCGAACAAAATGTTGCTGATAAGCGCGAAAAGGCTGCTGACGAGCGCAAAAAGGCTGCTGACGAGCGCGAAAAGATGTCTAGGCTGGAGCAACAGGTCTTGACCTTAAGGCTCGCTGGACAAGACTACAGACGGGTGCGAAATAGGTTTATCAGCACTTTTAAACGTGACAAACTACAACATATAACGCCGGGAGATACTCAGATCATTACGCAGGGTAGTTTTATTGTACATGGAGGAGACGCTTCTGTGGACGCCTCGCTGTACGAGGGCCCTGGCGCGAGACTTGATCACAATACATTCATAGCGCTTTACGGACTTGACCCCTATGATGTCCGGAATATTTGTGAGTAACCCTCGATACCTGATACAGCTTCCCTTCGAAAAGTCGGGAAATGTGGAAATTAAATGTTAGAAACACGATTGCTCAATTGGCTCGCGCACACTGAACGCTCCAATTAAAACCCTAGAAGCTCGATCCCCGTTTCCAGATTTAACTTAAGTATGAAGGCTAACTTCTTCAGGGCACAGAGAAACGCTTGAAGTACTGAACCGGCACGCCGATGTCAGAGCAAATACCGAGAGAAACGGTACTCAAGAATACTATCACAAGTTTCAAGCCTTTATTGCCGCCTTTGAGAACTCAGGGCGACTTGTGACTTATCTAAATGGGGATGCGACTGAGACTACAGCCGCATATTGGAACTTGAGGAGGTATCGAAACATATACCAAGAGTGTTAGCTCTACGATATGTTGAGGTACGGCTATCTACTTAGGTCATGTCTTTGGGTTAGTCTAGGGCCTGTCTACGTTTGGGATTGGTCTATCATTGGTTGTGCGGGAGTGGGCTTGGCGCGGGTGTTTCTCCTTAAATGGTCTTCTCTCTTGTACGACTAGTCATTAACGAACATCTCACCTTAAAGCCTAGATTGGCATGGTCCCTTTAGTTTATAATAAAGTTGATTGAAACCTTACATACCACACATCACACACCCAAAAAAGACAAGGTAATCTTATGACGAAATGCATTTCACATGGGAGATGATAATAACACTTTGGCAAGTTGCGGCACCCGGCGTAGAGAAAGAGGAGTGAAGAGGGGGTGGAGGATGGGGTGGAAGAAGAAAGGGGGGAGGAATTCTATCTTCAGCAAGTTCAGTTGGGGTAACCTACCTTGCTGCCCGGCCCCGTCACACAACTTGCCCGTTGACCAGTGGACCACAATCACAACTCATCACTAGTGCCATCCCTTGCCTTGCTTTCTTTTTTCTTAAAGATATGTGGCGCATACTCTTTCCCACCCCAGCATTTCCATCACAAAGCAAAGTCGCATGATTACATCTACCTTTCTCACTATGATACCACGAGGCCAGCTTCTAAATTTTCCGGGAATAATATAGCCAATGCTATAATACTAGACAACTTGAAAGAGCAGCCAGGATTAAAAGAGCCAACCATTATCAATGAAAAATCCGAGACATTCTTCATATTGTACTTGTACTTCTCCACCCGATATGCCATGCATATACCAGAAAATAGAATAAATAATAAATTAGCGATTGACCTCTTGTGACTGCCAAAACCCCAGTACTTGTATCATGCCAGCACAGTACTCTAGTCGGTATTATGGGTATAATAGTTGATGAAAACCAGGATCCGTCGCACAACCATCGTGACCCCCCTCCCCCCCACCCCGAGTTCCGAGCCAATTACTCAACACCAAAAAATTCAGACAAAAAGTTAAAACGCTCACTGGAAGTTGATTATTTGTAGTAATCACCGGATTGGATGATTCTCTTCAGCCTGCCTACCTTACCCCCAGGTATTTATTACACCCCTCTCCGAAGCCAGGACCAGACAAGTGGTAAATTTATGAACTGTGTGCTTGTAGGCTTAGCGTAGTTGTGTTTCCTTCCTAGGCAAGCTATGCGGACATTTAATTATAGTCCCACGAGACAACCCAAGGCTATCTTGGCACTTGGATCATGAAATATCGCTCGAGAGGTGGGCGGAACTCGTGGTGACCCGCCCTGCTCATTTCCGGTCCTATTGCATTGATTACCAATCGTAAATTCGCCAACACCCCCCCCCCCAGCAGATTCTGACAATCTGTTAGTATAGGTAGGTGCCTTGGGACCCACTGGGAAAGGCGCGACAAATGATAGGAACATTCCTGACAAGCAACCAAGTAAGTTACCAGCGATAGGTCTCTGTCCGCTTCTTCCCCCATTTTTACTCCACCCATAGCCCACAAAACTGTGAGCCCGCTTGGCAATCTAGTAGTAATAGGCAGATTACGAGAAGCTTGATTCTATCTCCATCTTATTTTGTAGCTACATACTAGAATATAAGTTTCTATATCTCGGGTCCTTAACGGACAAAGCCAAAGCTAGCCATCAACTTTATCGAGTACAGTACTTCAGCATGAAGCAGGCAAACCTCAAGGCTGACGCCCTGTCAAATCCCTTGCCAAACAGTCGTTTATGGAACTACTACCCTCTCACAGAATATATCTCGTAACACCCTCTACACAGATCATCCCTGTCAATTCCAAAGTTGTGCTAAAGACATCTTGTCACGACTTGAGCAAACATGGAACCCACCCCCGTTCCCCCACACTTTTAAGCCTAAGATATCACTTGCTTTCATATACTGTGTCATAGGGCCCACCTTTTCGGGAATCTCATATCGACCAGGAATCTTCAACAACGGTTCTTGCAATCCAGCCTCGATAGGCGTGAGGGGTAGGCTGAAGATTGTTCCGATCTCGTCAGAGAAGCAAGGATTCCATCACCGGCCGTAACTGTGGCTCCCTGACTGTATGATATTTTTAAGAAAGATTAAGACTACCGTAAAAACTCAAATAATTGGACCGTGCGCTAGGACGTTAGAGTTGCCCCTCTAGTCAGGTCGGATCCTTTCCCCTCGCCCGCCTGGCTCGGGGAGCAGGCTTTTCGGTGTGCTTTCCTCCCCTCTTCTACCGTAGAGGAGAACCCGGGCTACCTAGCACACGGTCCTATTATTCAAGCTCTTACGGTATCTAAGGCTCGCCAACAGTACTGAGAGCTGCAGGATTCTGTAATTCTGGGAAAATGAAGATACGGCAAAAACCGAAATGTGCTATGTAGTTCAGAATTCCCTAAGTTGGAAAAGGGGCGAAAAACACTGCATAAAAGAGCTGCTCGGCCCCTCTAAAAAAAAGATACAAAAACAAAAATTCACCAGACCTTACAAGGGGGTGCAAGCCCAGTGACATAGCACATTGTTCGATTATTTCAGTTTTACGGTACATAGCTTCGCCAGAGCTCTCAGAAGAATGATCTTGGATAGGAGCCAAAATCAAACAGTGACTCAGTGCTGTGAGGCTAGTGCGTAGATAGCCGCCCCGCAATACTTGGGGTGAGCAAAATAATCCGGTTGCCAAGAAGTATCTCACAGAAAAATTGCAGCAGCCGCAGCAAACTTTCTGTGAGAGATACTTCTTGGCAACCGGATTATTTTGCTCACCCCAAGTAGAGCCACTCCATCAAGTGTTGTTTCTAAGACGAGCTTGTGGCGCTTAAAACACTTTGTCGACCGCAACCAGTGTTCCCAATGGTCTGGGAGGGCTACGGGGCCAGTTCCGGCACTGGGCTACCAAGAGCGGTCCGTCGAGGGCAGTGAAATCCCAGGGCGTCGGTCTTGGGTACGGGTGGGGGGGGCCTGCAGAATGAAAAGTGCTGTTTGAGGGTGGAAGTGGGACCGCAGGCGATGCCAAGGGATGGCCGGGGATGGCCGGGGTGTCCGGGGGAGGCACGGGTGGTGTTCCATCATTTCAATTCTTCCTATACCATTCCGAAAACTGATCAAGACAGTGGATGAATGAACTGGGCAGGAATCTCGAAGTTTAGATTTGCGTATGCACCGATCGAATTTTCGGGTTTTTGTCTGCTGCCTTAGTTAATGACAAGTCTAGGGGCATTCCACAATCCAAGGGAGCTTGAATCGATTAGTGTATTGTACCTTCTTCGTACCTCCAGATAATTGCAAAGTTTCACAAGATATGACAGCGTGCAAAACGTTTCCAAAAATACCAGCAGACAGCAGGTTGGGTCCCAGGCCATAAGCACCTCCGCGTTCTCGAACTACCGGTAAAGGCTAAAATTGCGGGGACACATCACTACCTCACTCAAGAAAGGTCTGAGATGTCGCGAGTTTCGCCGGTGTCTGATGGTCTTTAAAAACCCAATACCCGTATGGCAGCGCAAGGGCGGTGTGTTCGCCAGGATCCCGCCTCATCTGAAAAACCGCTCCAGATTATGAAGCTTTCCCAGACTTCCTGTTCCCCGCTGGTCCCTGACAGCCCCAGATGACTTGAAGCGTGCTCCGTAGCCGCCTACGCCACGTGTTTTTCCCTGCGATTCGCCTCCCATGTCAGGATTGAGGATGCGGGGGAAAGGTTGAGTTTGGTTTGGAAAAAAAACAAGTTTAAAATTGCTCGGTAAATCCCGCTCAACCATTTTCCGGGAAAAAAAATAGACTGAAGACTCGCTATTCCGGAGGTGAGCTATCGCTGTGGCCTTCGCTTTCTTAGCTAGTGCGGAATAATTTGAGTGCAGTCGACAATGAAGAAAACCGCGATTTTCAGGCCCTGCTAGCGAGCAATCAATTGATTCCCCAGCACCACCAGAATCCATTAAAGGCCATGGAAGCAGAGAAACTAACCGACCTGTAAATGCCGTGAAGTCTCCACAAGCTTATCCACCAGCCCCACGGGTAATTTCCAAGCTATACCAGACTCAAGGGGAAACAAATCCCAAATATTCCTATTAAGCGTCAAGCTATCAGCGGTGTGCCGAGACCTGTGATAGGGTTGAAAGAGGAGGAGTTGTTAGGCGGTTGATGAGCTTGGCTTGCTCGGATTAAACATTAACCACGTAATTTTATTGGGTTCCCCAATTTTTGTTTGTCAAACAACCGATTCCATTTTTCGACGGGCAAGCGTAAAATTCAGCACTAAGCACTTAATACCACCTTGCTCTTCCCTTCTCACGATGGCAAAGCACCGGTCATTATGCGAAATATAATGCGAGATGAGGCAATTGCAAAATCCAAGCACACTCCCTTTTATTCCTGTACGGTGCGCTTGTACCGTACAATTCTAGAATTCCTGTTTGCATCCCACTTCCCAACATCACTTTCCCCCCATCGCCAGTAAAACTCTTCTAATGAACCAAACCCATTCGAATTTAAGATCTTAAGGAGAACTGATCAATGATCCGCTTAACCACCCCTCGCTTTTCCCTCGCCCTTCTCCTTTCGAATCTTGGCAATAACCTTCAGAATAGCCCTCTTAAAAGCCCTTCTCTTAGTCTTCCCCCCCTTCAACTCCCTTTTGGTGTCACCAGGATCTTCATAGAGGAGCTGATCAGGGGTGTTAACAAGTATCTCATCAAAGTTAATGAAAGGATTTGCGACGTTGTAGGATGGTTGGGTCCGGATGCGGGGAAGCTCCGCACCACTCTTGCCCTGGGGGTTTGAGCCAGCCATTTGTGACTGAATAGATAGGTAGCTCTCTTCGTTTGGCTCTTTGGGTTTATGGATGTGTTATTTCGTGGGAGTGGGGTTCGCGATTGCCTGCTTTGCTGCGGGTTCTTGGGTGAGATGTTGAAAATAACTATTATGATAAAGCCCAAGCCATGTTGAGATTAGCAGAAAGTGCCAAGCCGAACACCATGTTTCAAGATTGGTGAGGATATGATACAAGTATGATTTCAAGGATCGACACCACATCTACCCGATGATTGACTGCTTGTTGTATTGAGGAATCGGGAGGGATATCAGATATCCTCAGATACCGGTATCCTAAGTTGACCTTCCATCATGTAGAATGCAGGTTCCCATTCAGCGCAAGAGCAGTGTGCTAGGCATCCGGATAGCCTGCCTCGCCTTCACTGGCTTTGTCGACGAGACCATTCACAGAGCCATTTTATTTCCCACAAAGACAAACTCACGGAACACCTACAGTATTGATTGGAGTTCTGCACAGACGTATACCGGTAGTACAAGTACCTGTTTTTTCAACTACACAACATATGTTCTAATCATGTAGAGTCACTCGGGAAGGATCAGCGCTTGAAAGATTAACGTGGAGCTTCTGAAGTGACACGGAAGCTTGCTAGTGCTTACTTGGTGTGGATGTCTCCCTTACCGATATTACTGTGTAGAGTAGAGCCAAAATGGCTTGGAAGGAGCGGAGTCGACAGCACGTGTGCGAGGTTATTTTCTCCATAACTTTTAACTCAGAATTCTGGCGGCTATCCCTTTCAGCCTAACTCTGACAAAACTCGGATGATAGGGTAGAGGCTAGGGTTCCCAAAATTCCTTTCATGGGGTATGATATGATATCATACCAGCAATCCTACCGTACTCTAATATCGGTAGTACGTACAGAAAACCCCCTGGCACCCCGAATGACAATGGGTGGCTGAATTGTCTCTTTGGACCCTGACATACCGGTACAGTACTGTACGGTACTGTCCTGCACGGTGCAAGTACAATGCAAGCATCTCATGTTGAAGGTCGTTACCGTACCGTAATATTATTGTTTTTGGCTGTCCCCGAGGGCGAAAGGGGATATCAGCTCTCATCCTTCTCATCCTAGCGACGTCTAACCTCCAGACAGAGTACCGTATTTACCGTATTAGTGTGCTTTTGCAGGCCTACCAAGTATCGTGACGGTGCACCAAAGCTACCATTAACTCTACGACATACGGTATTGCATCCCGACCGAGCAGACTGCCCTGGATCCTAGAGTCCTAGGCCCAAGAATGGCCTGGCAACTATTTATCTCCCGTTCACCTACAAGTATTAGATTGCGCTTTGTCCATAGCACAAATACCGGTACGGTGCCGGCAAGTGTATAATACTGGACTCTATGACTCGTTCGGTGAATAGGTAAATAATTCGTGACAAAGAGTGACAGAAGGCAACAGTCCAAAGGTGGGGTAACGGGAAGATCACGCGGTACCGGTATCACGGTATCAGGGTATCAGGATAAGAGAGAGTCTCGACAAAACAATAATAATATTATAATGGGAACAAGGCATCTACTCTACTCGAGTACAGACAGACGCTGCGCTTTTACTGCGGAACCTCCCTTTCCCTCCGATATTGATGCATTGATGCGGAATCCGGTGGCCTCTTGACCAGCCCTTTCCCCCCCCCCCCCCCATTTTAAGCCTCCAATAAACAAAGGCCCTCGTTCAAATAAGATGGACCCTTTCAATACAGGGTCGCAATTGGCCCTAAGGTGAGTCACCAACCCCGTTGCCCTTGTATTACTCCAAGAGCCTCTCTCTCGGCAAGGATAAACCTATCGAGGAAGTCACCACCACCCCTCCATAGCTCTCTATCCACCCGATATTTTGCATCCAAAACGCCCATTCCCTCTTACCCTCCACCCCCCCCCAACAATAACAACAATAGCAGCGAGGCCAAGAGAAACTATCGTCAAATCCTATTTTCCTCCGGAGGAGAAGGGCCATCATGGAGTCCAAGCGAGTGTACAGTCCCATCGAAACTGCTCTCCTATGCCATGAACCTATCGCTAGCTCGGTCCTTGGTTATCTCGCTGTCCATGAAGTGGTGGTTCTAGCGAGCACCTGCCGTCCACTCCGCTCTTTCCTGTTCTCCCATTCTGGCTACTGGCGCGAAACAAACCTGTGCCCATGTCCACCCGAGCTGGCCCTCAACCCGAGAGTTATGAGATGGGACGGGCCGACTGAACGGTTGGACCACTGGCGGCACAAGCTTCTCTCCGTCTACAGAGCCCCATACAACCGGCCCGAAGACTACGAACTTCTCACCATTTTTCTCCGAACCCTATTCATTCAGAATCTAGCCGACACCATTCAAATCACCAAACTCGTTTTGGACGGGTTGCCGATTAAGAGGGACATATTTTTTGAGATTACCAACAGGTTGTCTTCTTGCTTACGGGAGTTGAGTGTTAGGGGCTGTACGGATTTGGAGATGCCCGATTTTATCAAGCTGTTGGATTTCCCAGAGTCCTCCTCAGAGCAAAGCCATTTCCCACCCAACCTCAAGAAGCTCTCCGTGCGTTGAATGTCATCCAGGAATTTTTGTCGGGTCATGGATTGCTAATGAGATGCAGTGTTTTGGCACCGTGGTGTACAATGAGCCGTACGAACTTCGGGTTATGAGCTTAAGCCAGCACACGAGGAAGTCGTTACAATTGTCGCTTTCCCATTTCCGCACACTCTTAATTGCCCGGTCTCTTGAATGTGACATAGGCCCATGTCTGGAGTGTGAAGAGAAAAAATTTGGGCTGCGTGGGGGTGATGTCTGCGCGAATTGTGGTGAGGCCGACAACGTTGTGCGTTGCATTAGTTGTGAGGGGAAGGAGAATGGACGGAGGAGATGTGCTAGTTGTCGGAGGTGGCACCAACTCTCATATATACCTATGCAGCCCGACATTTACTAATGGAATCTTTTTAGGGGCTTTTGTCCTCAATGCCGTGATAAAGTCATGGAACCGCCATCGCCTGGTGAAGATGCTTGTTGCAAGGAGTAGGAGGCCCGCGAACCCGCAATGAAATTCTGAGCTGACAATGATTCAGCTGCTTTGACCAGGTCTCCTCATTCCCCGGTTGTGTCAAGTGCAACCGGATGATGCCACCAACAACGAATTATCCCTTAGGTAAAGATTACGGTATAACCGGATCCGTACAGGATGTTTGCGGGCTTTGCCAGAAATGGATGTGTGCCGCGTGTATAGCAAGCGAATATCCGAACGAGGACGGAGACAGCAAGCGATGGACAATTCGCCAATGCACAAACTGCTTCAACAGTATATGCAAGGTTGTTCGAAATACCACCAATCCTTCCAAACGAATTGTCAGTATTGACAAGATTACAGGAATGTGGTGAAAAGTATAGCGAGGAAGACTACGAGAAAGTTCTCGATCTACCCGCCGTCAAAGAGGCAATTTCCCTGCGCACACTCTACCAAGAGGTCACCGAAGCTTTAACCTTAACTCCAATTCCGGATGCGACAGTCTCAATCGCGGGAGGGGGGAATTACACTATTAGTTCAGAATCTACTAAGGTCATGGTTCGTGACAGATTCGGGCAGGTTGGCCCACGGGCAATACATAACCTGGTCGCGCAACGCGCGGAATCCTGGAAACCACTCTTGCTCCCCTGCGAGGAGTGCGAGCAGTGGTGGTGCTGGGAATGCCGTCTCCGGTGTACTTGTCCGGACGCTGAAACAGACGCGAAGCTCCCGAATGGTAATGCGGAGTCTTCTAACAGCGCTGACAAGACACCCGAAACTGTTAACTGGAGCGAAATGGATTCCGAGAGCGTCGACGAGATGGACGAAGACTCCTACGAGGATTCCATTGAACCGAGGCAGTATCAGTGTTTGGTCCATAACAGTAATCTCGCCCACCTTCCCCCTCCATCCTTCCTCCTGCCACGTCTGCTAAAAGCGAAATTCTAGGCGCCCTTGACAACATCCACCCCGGCTCCCCCAGTGACTTTTGCTGGTCCTGTGGCCTCTGGCCACGCGAATACACAGATGAGCACGCAAGCCGAGACCGAGATGGTACCCGTCACCCCACTAGCGCCAGCGCTGATGCAAGTCCAGTCACTGACGGCGGCGCCAACACTGGAGAGGACGAGGACATGAACTCCAGCGATGATTGGGAGTGGTACTCTCATCGCTCGCATGCTTCTGTCGCAAGTTGGGACCAGTAACATGTTTGGAAAAAGATAATATCCGTTTGCTTCTGTAGAGTTTCGGTTTTTTTATTTTCCTTATTTTATATACCTTTATCTCTGTCTCGCTTCATATGGGCTGGTTCTTTGGATAAGGTATTCTCCCGAATGTCAGCCTATCACGGAGAAGGGCCGAGTCTGGTCTAATCCCGCTCAACCCGAAGTGAGATGGGGTATGTACGTTAAATAAAACCCTCCATTTCATTATTTTTCTTCCATCTTCCTCTTGTTTTCCCCCACCATCATGATGGTTTACTTGCTTTGATTGACCAGCTATTTATTGCGAGTTGGATCATGAAGCGTCGTTCGGTCCGTTGCTTGCCTACTGTACTGTATGCTGGGGGGGGGTACCACCAAGTAGTCTACATGAAAATTCTCCTACGAGGCTCGGAGCGCTGCATATTGGCAAGCGCCTCCTTTCTATATTTGTGTGTCTGCCGGCAATTTATAAGGTGTATTAGGTTCCGGACCGTCTACGTTCATGACTAGGGCGAGCGAGCGCAATGTCGTGCTATATATACGAACAAAGTCATGATTTATTGAGCAGAAATGGGAGGGAGGAAGGGAGTGAGGGCCATTGAATCACACAGTAGTGCAACCCTTGTATAATAACATAATTCATCATGGGGGGAAACCATCTCCTTATGCCTTCTCTATAGTATATTACAATTTTAGATCGCTTTTTTTTTTTTTTTCTTTTTTCGGAAGAAATTCCAAGTGCCATAACTTCGATATATGGTAAAGCCTAACTCCATTCTATATATAACAAAGCTCACAACCCCCCCCCCTCTCGCAGTGGGACGGAGGAAGAGCGCGAGTGATGATACATGACGGGCGAAAATACCCTTCTAACCTACATAATATTGTGATACGGTAAAAAAAACTTGAATTGAACGGTGTGCTGTATGAAGTCCAAAATTCCCTTCTCTGGAAAAGGTGGCAAAAACATAGGCCCCTTTTTCCCTCTTTCGAGAGAGGGGTTTTCTTGAGCTTACTTGTACTGAGAGAAGCCCAACGCAACGAGATAGCATAGGGTTTCAATTATTCAAGTTTCTACGGTATCATATGTACCGTAGTCTGATATAAAAATAATAATAATATGATAATAATAAAAATATATATATATTTCCCCCTTTGCGCTCACTGGTCAAGATATTTTTCTTCTCCTTCTTCTCCTTCTTATAAAGTGACGATCATAGCTAATTATCTGCTCTTAGATTTTTTTGATTTTTTTCAGAGGAAGAAAGAAAGAAAGAGAAGAAAAAAAATCTCAAAACGATACCCTATAACGAAGAGGGGGAAAAAAGAAAAAAAAAGAAAAAAAAACATTCGTGAAATCCTACACCCTCCGGGGAGGAAAGGGAAGGAAAGGGGGGGAGTCTATAGATATTACTACTACTACTGTAGAGCAAGCTCGAGTCTTGATTTAGACTTTCTTTATTGATTCCTTTAGCATGGTTGGAAGGTTTCTATTCCGCTGAAGGAGCGCTTTCAGGAACTTTTGCGCTTAGTTGTCCGGGAGTGTTTCAAGATACTATAATAATTATAATGCCTGAAATGACCAATTCCGCTCTCGCCAGAAGGTAAACCTGGAATCAGAAACAAGCGGGAATAATATTTTACCCTTTGAGCAAGTTCACGTATGTGAAATATTGTATAAGTTAAGCAGATTTCTACCGGTTTTTTTTTCCTCCTTTCCTTTTTTCCTTCTTTCCTTTTTCTCCACTTCTTTCGTGATTTTTCCCTTTTCTTTCTTTCTTCTAGTAAACGTCAGTCGGGCCGAGCTAACATATATATATATCACAGCTCCCGAAACGGGGAGTAGCAAGTGTAGGAGGAACTAAAAAAATAAAAATAAAAATAAAAAATACTAAAACAAAAAACACTAAAACAAAAAACACTAGGGGTTCAGTTGAGCAACATCTAGTGAGTAAGAGAAGAGAAGGAAAAAAGAAAAGGAGCTAATGATTATCGGGCCGTTCGTCGGACGTATTAAGGATTTCCCTCCCTCCCTACTATGATAATATTGTTGCCCCAGTCCGTAAAGTTTAAGATTGATATAGTTGCAGCACCTCCTTACTACCACGATCCGAGCCTGGAAAGCTGTCGTAGTCCATCGGCAGTCAACAAGTGGTGAAAATACCCCAGGAGGAACAAAGGTTAAGGAGAGGATGCGAGCACCGGTGCTCCCCTTAGTTTAAGAGAGAGAATTCCTATCATAAGAAAAAAATTTCCCTCCGCCCTTCCAGAGAACCGCGGAAACTAACTCCCAATACAATACAGTGAAACCCAGCTTTAACCGAGTGACCGTTTATGCGTCGCGACGGGGGCCAAGAAAATCGTATCCCAGCAAGAAGGACTTTTCCCAGAATATCAACAGGGTGCCGATTATTCACGCCAAAGTAAAGCTATGAAGCTAAGCATTAGCACATCTGTGATATATTAGAAATTTAAAAAAAGAAAATTAAACCCCCCACAGGCCTATCAGACCATAAATAGGGAAAGTCTACCGGTAGTTACTGAAAACGCTCACCCCCTTCGAAAACCACCCTTCCACAGTTAAAAAATAAAATTATCGAGTGACATCTTGTGATTGTACCTTCCTCCCGCTACAGTACAGTATGTACAGTTACTCGAACACTGTACTGTGACGTGTTAAATCCCTCTTAGGTGCTGTGCTGAAGGGCTCAGTTGGATGTCACGAGGGGGTGCCATTGAACAACGTCTAACTCAAGCCCCCCGGAGATGGGAAATTTTCAGCCATCCAATCACCATAACGGTGTCTAATCACGGCAAGCGTGGGCCCTAGATTTTATCGGGACAGGCCCACGAAACGAGGGGGAAACCTCGAGGAGGAGGAGGAGGAGGAGGAGGAGGCTGCACTACTAGGCAAGGGCAGACGAGGCACGAAAACAATACTGCAATCATAAGATAAAAACATATGATAGATCAGTCTACGATACCAGGGTTAGGGTTAAAAGCGGTTGTCGGAATGAGGATTTAATCCGCTGCGAGGGGGTATTGGGGTTCATGATGTGGACTGCCGGTATCACATTATCATACCAGTATGACACTGAAACCGCCTTCTTCAGTTTTGTGTTGGGGTTGCGGGCTGCGGGCGGGTGTCATGGGTGGGTTTTGAACTTTCAGGCATTATTGGTTGGCCTCGGAGGCTCTGACTTGTGGCTGCGCGATGCCGATGCAGCGTGCCGCAGGATCCCAGATTCCGGGATTGGCCGGTGGTTTCGCTGCCCAGCATGAGGATTACGTACCCGCTGGGGGCTGCAGCACAGTACACTAGTGTCCAAAAGTATCAAGGAAATCACAGTATACGTAATAGCACTCTCACTCTCCGGGTGATTCCTCAATTGTATCGTATCTCAATTCCTTGACTTGATAAAAATAGCTCAACCTTCACCCCCCAGCGTTCAGGCGCACAAGAAAACCTCCTTGCAAATAAAGAACCCACGCTTTAGTTAAATATTAAGTCCCCATTCACGTTCGTAAGTCTCTCTCCCAAGTTGAGGTCAGACTCCTGCTTGCCCCCCCCAGCGTTTGTGAGTGTTGCCCTCAATACGGGAACGTTGCTGTCGCCCTCGAAGTTGAATCTGACGTTCGAAGCCGACCGAGTGAAGTCCTTGCCTCCCCAGACCAAATGTCCTTAAGAACGAGTCAACTATTAACCTCACTAGGGGAGAGGAAATAGAGGCATTTTAGGTGTCAGGAATCTTACCATCCCTGTTCCCAATGATGTTGTCAAGGTCAAGCTTGATATCTTGCCAGGAACCGTCAGCCTTTCTAGCCCGGCCGGTTAGCCAGGTCCTCCCACCCTCCTCGATAGTTTTAATTTGCTCGGATGATGCGTAAAAAGACATGTTTTTTGGTTTGTATGTGGGAAATTTGAAAGATAGAAAGGTTTGCTTCGATGGTGGGAGTGGTGGTGATGATGCTGTTTGCAATGATGAGGAGGGACCGGAGGTTTGACCCCTCTATATAATAGCAGAACCCTCCATCAGCCGGGTAAGCTATTTCCAAGAGAATTGCTCGAGCATGGGAGCTCGGTATTTCCGATTCGATCGTCTGAAATCATGCGATTGAGAAAGCAGGCTTGTGGGTGCAAACTGCTAGACATTACTGGTAGAGTAACGCTAGAGTTCGGTCTATCCCTCCCATTCTCTGTGGTGATCATGCCATACCGGTACCCCTCTAATCACACGTGGGTGGGGTAAATTAGAGCTCCTCCAGCCTATGGCCGGCAACGCTATCAGACTGGATGCACCTGGCATCCGGCTTTCCAAGACCCCCGCCGCTGCTTTCAATGCCCCCTACTCCATCTCGAGTTCGCTACAGAGGCTTCCCTCTGGCCCAATTGCACCCCGCACGGGAAATAGGTTTGTTGAATACAACGCCTAGATCTCGGATGCAGCGCTTGAGGCAAATATGAGAGCTGAAAACCTTATTGTGTATCAAGGGTATTACAGCCACTCGACGAAGGTCTTCGTGAACGGGAGCTTCTCATTGACGAAGGTTACGTGGCCTAAGGGAGGTATTGCACAACCGGGGGTCCGTGTCCTAGGGAAACACTTTCACAGGCGGAAAAGCGTTCTAGGGTTTTTGCTGGATGGCTGTACTCGTACGAGTATGATATTTGACAAGCTAATGGCGACTTGTAAGGAACGAGATTGGACGCCCAACCACCGGGGTGTCTACCCCCTACCCAAGAGACCATATCAATACTATCGAAGTCACAAATCTTCAGGCACTCGTGCTTCCAGGTTAAGACTTGGATTTGTCGTAGCGGGTAGCACCGATTCCCCTTCGCGGAAGGGATACTGGTAGGCAGTGCCAACGGCTGCTGTTACGACCACTCGAGTATAAGCCGACAGGATATCAGGCATTCTAACCCCGATCCTTAGGATGGCCGAGGGCAATGAGGGGTATTCCGGGCAATGGTGGGGAAAGCAAAGAGGAACTAACCAAGTGACGTAAGTGTGTGGTGAAGCCAAGAATTCGTGATCGCCGCAGGGATGCTCCCCGAAAGGAAAGATCTTGACTCTGTTTGCCCGGGAAATGGCGAGTGATCACCATTCAGAAGAAGATCAGCAGCAGCAAAATGCCTCTTTTAATCCACTGCTAACAGACTTGTGATTTTGAAGAAGCCAACATCAAATTTCCGTCAAAGATCAAAAACTAGAGGAAATGCCCTTTTCCATAGACAGATATTCCAATCTTGTTAGTATAGTATAAATAGCATATCAATTCCCTTTCTATCCCGAAAACGAAATATTACATAAGTAGAGAAAACAGATTACTCGAGTACAAGAATTGGAGGTATTCGGTAACGGGCTTCGAAAGCGTTTATGCAAGTTTTTCCAGTCGAAGAGCCAAACACATGTCTTTGGTATCAAGTCCACACCCCGGCCCCAGTAAAATTTAAGTCGTCCAGAAAATCACTAGGATTATCCGATCGTACGAGTACTGTGACTTTCCCTCCGTGATCGGAAAGTGGACAAGGGTCGTCATCAGAGTTCGAAATCCAGCATTGTCACTCTTCGAGCGATGATCTCTGTTTCACTTAGTTGATTCGGATTCTTGGTGCATAAGACGCTAGCAGTCGGGGATTGAATTTGAGACCGTGCCTTGAGAGCAACTCCAATAATCAAGAGTTTGGTTCAGCGCCTTCAACCCCTCCAGAATCCGATGAAGGAGCTCAGCTGGTGTGGTACTCTGCTGCGGCTGAGCTGGCACTTTACTCGTAAATTTACATCAATTGGGAAGGAGCCCAGTAACCCTAATAGCCGTATTATATCTGAAAGTAGAAAAGGTGCCATAAATTTGGTCCCTCACTCAAGCAGTTGAGGAGTTTGAGGGCGGTGTTAGGAACCCTTACCTCCCCCCACTACCCGAGAACCAACCCCTTGTGGGGTGAGCTTGGCGAAGCAGTGTACCAGCAGCTAGAGGACAAGAAACCCCCATTATGGGGTTTGCATGAAGGATCGGCGGGCGGAAAGTACTTGTCACAGGCAAGAAGTACCCGAACATTTAGTGGAAAAACAGGGATAATTCAGGGATAATACAGGGATAAACGGCGATATTTCAGGGATATTTTAGAGGTAAGACATATCTTGGAGGCCTGTGTCCACCAGTTAACAGGGGCAATTTTGGTGAGAATTGCCCAAAATGGCGTCTGATCACCTCAATGTTCGGGTACTTCTTGCTTGTGACAAGTAAGGAAAAAAGGATGGCTCCTGATTGATGTTTTCTTTCCTTACTCGTGCCAACAGTAAGAGAGGGTATTCGAGGCGTTTGTTGGTGGTACAGTACAGAAGACCTAATCTGGATGGGCTAATGGTACTTGTAGGTGAGGGGCGATGCTTGAGCTAAGGTGGAGCGAGACCTTAGTTTGCTTTGTGGGAGAAGTATCCTCTCCGAGTGCAGCTGCACCTCTCTCCCGGATGACCAGATTTCACAGATTTCACCTAGGTAACGGAGTAACTAGTAATAGTCCAAATAACAAAATATATATACTCGTGCCAAGGTTGCGGCGTCTGGCCGCAACCCCGGATGTTCGCAGGCTCACAACCTGGGCACTCCTACAGAGTGCCTGTCCGCTCAACACAACTTGGTGGCTCAACACAACTTTGTGGCTTACCATACAAACTGTGCGGCTCAACACAACTTTGTAGGAGTGCCCAGGTTGTGAGCCTGCGAACATCCGGGGTTGCGGCCAGACGCTGCAACCTTGGCACGAGTAAGGAGCCTCCGGAAGTTGTTGTGGTCACTGTAGGAATCGAATAAACAAAAGGTAACCTAACCAGAATTATCGATGGTAGTCTAGTATATATATAGACCAGACTCTCCTCTCTCTAATATATTTCCAATCCTTTAGTGTAGTCACTCTCCCCACACCATCCTCTTATATTTCTCTTCTTTTTTACAGCCTGGTTCCCCGGCCCTGTGTTTCCCCCTTTGGTATAACCTTTCTAGTAGTTATAGGGAAATCTAGCAACAGACTAATTTTCTACCGGACCAGGGGGGGGCATTTCCGAGATCATGACATTGTACAAATCCGAGGCCTGCCCTTTTCCAATTTAAAGAGTGAAATTGTATTACCATCCAGAGCTGACCGGAGGTGTCAAGGATTTTCCCTTGCTCAGCGAGGCACCTGCTCAGCGCGATCCGGGATAGCGGAGTGCGACTATATGGGGGAACTAAGTTCCAGAGGCATTCCTCCAAGGCTAATGTATAATATCCCGATCAGAGTACTACCTACTGTCAGTTAGGATCCCGAAGCTAGCACACTGTATTATATCTCCACAACAAAAATTGGCTGTGTAATGACGTCTGGCAGGTAGCTTGTGTAGGAGGATGTTCCCCGAATGGCCTTCAAGTGCGATTTCACGTTGGGAGATGGTTATATCAATCCTCTCCAGCCATTACAATAGTATTAGTTTAATGGGAATTACATACCTAGCACAGTTCATTGCCTCCTGCTTCATTACTGTCACCAACGAAGAAGCTCCCAGGAACCGTGGCAAAGGTTGGAGTATTTAGTATCACTGGGGGATCGCTTGTCAATAGTCGGTCGGTTATCAGAGGAAGTTTGAACGGGCGGTCACCCTCTCCCGGCCAAACCAATCACCCCGAATCCAGGTCTCGTATGTTTGACTTTTGTTGGAATTTTGTCCCCGAATGCTTGATATCCTTCAACCTTATTCTTTCTTGTTAGACCTTTCATGAAACTCCCTACTGCACCTTCCTTGGTCTTTTTGAAACTGTATCTCCTTGCAGCTGAAAATTTCTTTCCTGTTTCAGTCAGAGAAAATTTTCTTTCTCCATGTGGGAGGTGAAAGATTTTTCACCCACACATGCATGGCATTAGGGAAGGCAGATCCTATGATAAAGGACCTGATCATCTAGTTAGAAATCTTATGCGAATTTGAACGTCTATCTTGTGCCCAAGTGAATTGCCCAATTCTAATCAACCTCTCTACCGATTATTTTACACATTTACTCCTTTTACTCAGCCTGATTTTTTACAACCTTATAGTGGAATTTCGTGCGTAATGAATGTAACCAGGCTTTCTCACCTCCAGAGTCAGCTGCTTCGAGCTATAGGCCACATGTTGCGGCACCTATAACAAAAAAAAATTGTCCCAAAGAGCCCCCACCTGTCAACAAAGGGCTGCATTAACAAACTTACCCCGAGGAGACCAAGCTCAGTTCCAGGAAGCATTGTTTTGGATAGAGTTTGGGTCTGGAGGAAGTATAATTGTCGATTGGGTGCTCATCCTGCGCTATTCCTAGATAAAGTGCATCTAAGACTTATGCTAAGTGCAACGATTGAGGACATCACCTTTTGCCCTCTTGGCATAATAGGGTCGAGGGACCTCAATACCCACAACAACTTATTACGTGATACTTGAGCACCACCGCTCTTGGGAGCCATATTAGGTTCAAAAAATGCATTCATCCCATCTCGCACTGAGCTTGGTGGTCATCTGCAGTTAGTCAAACCTGGTAGGGATATTATCTTTCTTTCCCTTACTGAAATAGTGTAAACACATCCCGCACGTATTCTACTGTGCCCAATTTAAATCGTTCTCAAGGGGTTCATTTTGGAAGAGATGTAGTTAGGCCAGGATGTTTTGATCGTGCAATCTGATAAAACTAGATCAAGAGTAGCGGTTGACTTAAGGTTATAATCAACTGCCGACAATCCGCCACAATTACAATAACCACCGTATCAGTTACCCTCGATACAACGAACAAGGCTAAGGGGCGCAGTCCTCATCTAAGCAGGAGCGAAAGAGAGCTTCTAGACCTTATCCCGGTATAAAAAATACCGAAGAAAATTCTTCCCTCTCTGAGTTAAGTTATTCCTGACTACCCCACAAGTCTACCAGTACAGTGCCGGTACAGTACAGTATCCCGCCCATGGATGGGGATCACGGGATATGGAACCAAGCTCATTGTAATCTTAGTCACCGATTTTTATCTCAAGCTGTGATTTAGCTGTCAGTGCCTTCTACGATAGACTACTTTTCATAAAGAATGTTATACGACTAGTGGTGGAGGACCAACTCTTGTGAGGGTGCCGGTATCATCCACAACGGTAAACCCTGGTTACCGCAGAACCTCATTCCATGCCTCTGGTTAGATCAGCCTTTCCAATTTACCTGTAATTGGCAGTGCGCTTCAATGTGGGCTCAGTTAACAGATGGGCTAAATTCCTGGACTATCTACCAGCAGTCTACCGGTATGGTAGAGTACCCGTATCATACTCGGGCGTTGGACGTTACTCGAGTAGTGATGGGAGACAGGGGCTTGTGCCGGTGCTCATGGCCTGCCAGGGGAAAAAAATGATTTAATTTGGTAGGTGTGGTGCCAAGAAGGGCAAAAAGCTTTGCCATCTCAAATCCCTGTCCCTCCCACCACTAACGTCCACTCCCGAATTCTCGAATCGGTACTTTACGGGAAATTACTATTCTGTGCCGGTACTGTGATTGGCCCACTAGGGTATCATGGGAAAGTCGGCATGCGTTCCGTATACAGGAGGGGAGGTCACGGTACAGTACTAGCACTCGTACAAATCCCTCCTCTCTCCTTTCCTTTTCCTCCCCATAGCCCCCCAAGCCCAAGTAAATCCACCACCTCCACCACCTCACCTTCACAAATCTTCACCATGCCCACAACCCACAACCCCCCCAAGGCGATCCCCATCTGGCTCCTTCTCTCGAGTCTGGTGGTGCTCTACGTAACTTCCCCTTTTCCTCTCTTTCGCTTCCCCCCCCCCTTATTCCACTCCACTAACTCCCCAAACCCCACCCCCAGGACGCAGCATACATCCTCCTCCGCCCACTCACCTTCTCCCCGAACGCCCTTTCCCCCTTCTGGCAGGGTCACAACTTCTACGCTACGGTAGACTATGTCTACAGCGCCAGCGCGCTCGCCGAGAACGACGGTTTCCCGCCTGCGCAGAGCTGGATGAACCTTGTCGAAGTCGCGCTTAATTTCACCTACCTTGCCAAGTACTATTCCGCCTCCGGCAAAGCCGGCAGGGGTGGGATGCTGGTGGTGGGGCTTATGGGGGTGGTCATGACGTTGGCGAAGACAATGTTGTATATTCTTAATGAGGTGTGTTCGGGGGGGAAGCATGTTGCGCAGTAAGTTGACTCCCGGATATGAAGGATGGGATGGATGGGATGGGATGGGGGAGAGAGCTAATGCGAGAGGGGGGTATAGTAACGATTTGAAGACTTTTGTTCTGTTTTATGTCTTTCCCAATTCTCTTTGGATCGTGTTTCCAGGTTGGTGCACGTATTGGTTTGCCAAGGAGATTGTGAAGGGGATTGAATCTGGGAACCAGGGTAAGGTTAAGAAGAGGGTTTGAAGCAGGGGGGGAGGGGAGGCGTGAGAGGAGTCTGGCTGGCTGGCTGGTTGGTGATGTGATATGCTCCTCAAACCTTTTCCCTCGTGAATTTAGGTGAATTGGCTTCTACATCGATCCGACTGATTTCGGTGGAGGGGAAGGGTATGACTTTATGCCTAAATTATTGTTGAGCAGATTGGGCGAATTCTTGTATGATAAACTAGTACTTGTACCTGGTTTCTGGATTCATCTCAGCGACTATATGGGTTGCATGTGACCTACGCTAACATGAAAAAAGGCAAAAGGCAACAAGGAGTCTAGAACAAAGGAGGCAGCGGTCGAGTGATATCTAGGGGGAACATTCCTCGTCCGTCCCCCCACCCATTCCACACCAGTAGGAAAGATGATTCCTCGATCGGGCGCGATGAAAATTAAATACCGCGCAGTGCGATGTTCACCCCGTCAACGGAACTAAACTAAGCACAATACAGTACAGAGTGAATACGGTAGTCCAGAGCGAGAACCTACAGTCAGGTATACAATAGAGTGGAAACGTTATACTCACACCAAACTCGAACAAAACGTTATGGCATACTGTATAAAGCCTTAACCGGAGGCACCTAAATTTACCAGGACCTACCGTATTACCGCATTACCTGGTTTTATTCGCCCGACCGCTAGTACGCCCAAATGAAGTATTATAGGGGGCTAAGGCGGACCATTCAATGCAGTCAGGAACAGTCCAGGACAAGCCTTGTTCCGGCCATAAATGGTTAAGTGTAAAGGCGCTTTATTGCGAATTTGAGACAGAACACAAAGAACACTTTTATTTCAACGCACCAGCCGCAGACGAAAAAAAAAACTAGGTACGGTAATGCGGTAGTATGACATTGACACCCCCCCCCACCATTCCGCCACAGAAGCCACATATATCACTAAAAATTAAACCGCCTGAGAGTTTAGACTATGGTTTCATCTTCCTCCCAAATGCTTCTTTCGGCTTTCTATGTTTTTTTCAAGCCAGGTACCAGTCTGGGCTAAATATGCTTTCTTTTTTTGTTCCTTTTGCTCTTCCCATGTTGCTTCTCTGATAGTCACCTGCTTCCTAATTTCTTGGAGAGATATCCCGATGGTAAATGGCTGGACTGAACCACCATACTACTTTATATAGCTGAGCTGTGTCTTTCTTATTCAATGTAAGGTCTGCGTCGCAATAAGTGATCTTGACCGTTATCTATTACCACTTCTCCGCCCAAGTACAAATCAGATACTGCAACACAGCCTGGGCGCCACAAAACGAGTGATAGCCCATGATATCTCTACCCTCGGCGCAGGACCACACTACAAACTAATTATAATACCAGGTCAACTTCAGCCAAGACAAAGGTGGAGAAGAAAAGGGAAAGGAAAGAAAGAGCTCGGGGGATAGTAGTAGAGGAAGGAAATGTAAAAGAAGCAAGCTTTTATATACAGCATGCCCAATCTAATAAAAAAAGGAGCCATCACGTTATGCTATGATATGTTCATGTAATGAGGTGAGATTTCTGAACCCAAACCCGGCCTTTCCCTCCCCCTCCAACAACAACCGCCTACGACAAAGTCTTCAACCCAACAGCCCAAACCCCTGCCGCAGCGCCAATAATCCCGCTACTGACAAGCATAGGCCTAACCCCCCTCGTGCTCTTGAAAATCGCGCCGGCGATGACACCGCTAACAATACTATTCGCCGCGTCGTGTTTACCACGTACATTCCCGACCAAGTAATTCACCCCATTATAAACGAGAGCCAGTACGCCAGCACTATTCCCCAGGAAGGGCCCCCGCCGGGTCATCGCGTTGAGTACCGCATTCAGACGTAGTCGTGGCGAAGCGTTAGGCGGGGATCTGCTCAGACCTTCGGCAAAGCCCCATGCCCCGCCGAGGGACAGCGCGAGGAGGTAGGTGGTACCGGTACCGTAGCAGAGGTCATCGCCGAAGCCGCGGGACGGGAGGGCTGTTTGTGAGCCTGGGAGGGTTGATAAGGCGGTTTCTTCTAGGTCTAGGTATGAGAGGCCTTTGTCTAGTCCTGCGAGTGGGTGCAGGGCTGCTGGGTCGGCGGCGGCGGGAGCGAGGAAGGAACTGACGGAGGAGACGTCTGCAGGGTCGAAGGTGTTTTTTCGCGTGAAGCTTGTGGTAGGGGCCATGTCACCACTGTCTGATGGGTGGTCGGAGGAGATGGGGGTAGTGCTTGTAGTACCTAACGGGCGGGAGGTTTTTCGACCAGTAAAGTTGTCCCAGAACGACATCTTGGTTGATTTCCTATATTTTTTTTCTTCTCTCTTTTTCCAGTTGTGTCCGTGTAATTCCTCCCGCGCACTTCGTGAAAGGTGTTAACGAATGAAAATGTGGGAGAGTTGGGGCCTTTTTGATGGGTAATGGAGAGGAACGGTGGGAGAGGATTGGGAGGAAGGAAATTAACTTTAAAGCTTGTGGGAAATTTTTCCGGACGTCAGGGATCACGTGCGGGCTGTTACCCGGTTTATTAGGGAGGTTCTACCACGGTCGAAGTCGGAAACTGTCCTTATTTCGTGGCAATTGCGTACTCGAGTATGTTGCAACAATGCCAGAGAAAATTCTAAGAACAGTCTAAAACTTGGTGTGGGTTGAAAGTTTTTCTCCCTCCTGGTGCAAACTACTCGTACACCAATTTTGTGTGAACAAAAATGTGAGCACAACCTCTTTGCAACTGCCTTGTTTAAGAACAGTTCTTAAAACTGCGCAAAAAGTTGGGCCACTGAGCAATTGCACATTTGGAAAGGTTAGTACTGTTGCTGCGGTGATAAGGACAGTTCGTATTACGAGGTCGTAGCAGAACCTCCATATTTGTCCAGCATTTTTTAACTCAACAAGACTACCATACCCAACTACTAATACACCAATGCATGCTCTTTGTAAGAAATTTCCCCTCATCAACCCAGCGTATAATTTTGTTTGCTATGTCAGCGCTCGCCACCATCATCCCTGCGCTCGCTGAAATAGCAAGCGCGACTATAAAACTACACATAATCGAGAAAGACATAAAACAATCAAGATCCTCCAAGAGTCAACAAGCGGGTGACTGGAGAGAACGACCTAAATACAGCCGAAAGAATCGGAGGCCTCACCCAAACGAAAGAAAGAAAAACGGGGCAACGCAACAGTCAAGAAACAATGGCACCGGATTGGCTGCGGAACTACAATTTAGAGTTAGGGTGAGTTATGGGGTCAGGAATAGCGTTACGAAAGAAAGGAATCCTAAAAGGCTCCGACTTCGTAGTTTTCCTATGGAGTGGTGATTAGTAAAAAAACATGCTGAGGCAGAGAGGAGATAGGTACCTCTGAGAAGTAAGTACAGACGACAGTTCTATCAGCGAACTTTCTTCCGGCAAGAGAACATAGAGCGTCAGACGCAGATTCCTGAGTTTCGAAGCGAACGAAGATCTATTGATATTGAGCAGTTAGCCCGTCGCCTCCTGGTTAAACATATTGTTACAAACCTTGCCGACACCAGCTGCTTGTCTGCTACCCCCGCTAGGACGGGGAACTTTCATGTCAACAAGTGATCCAAATTTCTGACATTCATCACGGATATCTTCGCATATTTCTATTTCTCCCGTCAGCACCTATCGGCTAGAGAGGTAAAAATCAAATAAAGCTTACCATCATATTCTTCGGGATCGAGCAACTCATCAGCAGTTACCATATTAAGCAATTGCAACACACGACTAGCTTCAAGATCCACACTGGTTGTGCCAGCCATCATAGCCATTGCGTTGACGCCCATCTCGACACCAGCTGCCTGTTTCATGCCAATGGAAGCACGTCGGACTCGGAGGGTATTATCGGCAATTCCCATATCGTTGAGGCCCTCCACAGCTATTTCTGTGGTCCCAGGATCAAGGTATTCACAAAAGGCGATTCCCTAAATTCGAAAGAGATAACATATTAAGGTTAATAGCTGTACTTTCTGATAAATAGTGGTTTGGTTAATTAGTAGCCAATCGGAATTGGGGTTTGTTCCTCTTGCTTTTGAGATTCAAGGCGGGAGCGGGAATGCGGTTAGTTTCTATCTACCTTAGATGTCTCGTCAGTCACATCTTTGACGAGGACGAACGCTTTCAGATCCCCGAAACTCTTCAATAGCTCGATAACCTGTTCATCCTGCAAGTATTCGGGTATCTCCGAAATCAATATCTTGTTAGGCGTGTCAGGGACGTCACTTGATATTACTCCAGGTTCTTGGTGACGATGGTCTTCAGATACAATGGGAACGATATAATCTCTTGGTCGTTTGATCTCAATATTACCCCCGTTAAATTCAACTCCAGAGAGTGCCAAACAAACTGTAGCATCATTGGTATTTTTGAATTCAAGAAGGCCCAAGGTCTTATTCCCCGAGAGCTGCACTGAAGTTATTGGATCAGGACCGCCTGTTGTGACATTAAGGGATGAAAGGGTCTGGTTGAAAAATTGCAATAACGATTCTTCATCAGTGCCGGGAGGGATGTTGCTCATAAGAAGACGTTTCGCTTGGCGAGAGTTGGTGGGCTTCAAAGTAGATGCTGTTGCTACATTACTAGGTTGAGTCATGAATGCGTGAAGCCTAGTTGGGTCCATGGGTGCCTGCCTGGGAGCACCGGGCAGCGGGAACATTCCTGCCAAATCAGGTCAGTCCTGAAGATCAGGCTCCAATGGGATGAGCAACGAATGCAATGAATAACTAACCAGAAAGTTTAGCTTGTTCAGCTGTGACGTTTTCGTACCCTTGAGGCTTGATATCCCACATGGTCATCCTGCGCTTCCTCTCATTGATGGGAGTAACATCAGTCAAATCCGGGGTCGGCTCTCTCTTCTTGACCGGGGGAGTTGCGGATCGTTTCCTAACGGGATAAGCATCTGCTGCCGCTGCGCTTCTTCCCCCACGAGGTTCGTCGTATCTCGGATTTCGTTCGCCGCGTCTCTCTCCGCCGCCACCTCTTCTTCTCTCTCTCTCATAATCACGATCACGTCCCGCATATCTTTCGGTATCGCGATCGCGCTCTCTGTAGCGATCAGTTCTATCAGTCTCGAAGTAATCATCCCTGCGGGATCGACCACGATGTGGTGAGCGGGAACGGTCACGGCGTCCCGCACGTTCTCTATCCCTCTCCCCGCGATCCCGATCACCCCTGCTATCCCTGTCCCTTTCCCGACGATGATCAGCCCCCTATAACTAAAGGTTAGCTATTCCAAACAACCCAAAGTTAGATGGCTAAAGATATGGTAAATACATACATGATAATCACGGCCATAGCCATGCCGGTCTGCGAATTCAAGAGAAGCCAAATATTAGCAAACATTCAAAAGCAGGAAACGCGCTAAATAAATGCGAAAGGTTGGGGGTCATCAAGCATACCACCGCCGCGAGAAGAATAGGAGTCACCGTTCATATTTAAGATAAGCTTGTTTGTTTGCTGATATCGTTGTTAGAAAACCCGATTCTTTTTTTTCCTTCTGAGGCTAGAGGTGAGGGTGCTAAGGCTGTCTTCTGTTAGAAAGAAAAGAAGGAGAGCTGGACACTGTTAAGAGTTGGAATGCTTTTAACCAATGACAGAAAAAGTGACGAAGAAAGCTGGGCTGTTTGGTCTCTAAAACCTTTAGGGTGAATGGACGATGATGGCAGGACGCGGAGGAGAAAAGGGAGATGGCGTTAGTTAAGTGGCCAGAATGGGAGCCTCGCCAAGACCCACCGAGACAGCCGAAAACACTCTTTCAATGATTCAGGGCAACATGCAGCGGGCAACAATGCTCGAGTTTTGGACAACGAATTTCATCCATCATTCCAGGCAAGTCGAAGCTTAAGCCTCTTTCCCTGTTGACTCCCACAGCCAACTCGATAACTCTCTTCACAAATGCTTGCTCGCCCTCTTTCTCGTGGTCTGCTCTTCGCTGCTTCCAGCAAACATCTTCGTTCTATGGTTCCTCGTGTTGCAGCTTTCTGTTCGACTCCACCGAAGACTGATCAGTCGAGCTCCGAGCCAGTGACCCATTTTGGTTTTCAGACCGTGAAAGCGTCACTCAAGGCCACAAAAGGTATAACATCCTAATAGATTTGTATTCTATGGAAATTTGAAGTTGACAAATTAAACCGACAGTGGCGGAGGTTTTTTCTTCTGTCGCTTCCTCATACGACACAATGAACGATGTCATGTCTTTTGGAATCCATCGCCTTTGGAAGGACCATTTTATTCGCTCCCTTAATCCTGGCCGTAGGCCAGGCGGCCAACCTATGAGTATTCTTGACGTGGCCGGCGGGACAGGAGATATTGCTTTCAGAATGCTGGACCATTCCGAGAAGGTTAATAGTGATCGGGAAACCACTGTCCTGTGTGCCGATATCAACGCAGACATGCTAAGAGAGGGAGAGAAACGTGCAATTCAGGGTGGATACGATTGTACGAGTCGAGGCATGCGAAACCCGTCCAATGGATGAAAGCTAACCTCAACCACCATACAATACTCTAGCCAACCGAATATCCTTTTGCGTCGAGAATGCCGAGACTCTTGAGAGCATCCCCGACGATTCGATAGATCTTTATACCATCTCATTCGGCATCCGCAACGTTACCTCCATCCCCATGGCTTTAAAATCTGCTCACCGTGTTCTCAAGCCTGGCGGTGTCTTTGCTTGCCTTGAATTCTCCAAAGTTTCACCGGCGCCCCTTGATGCGATTTACCAGCAATATTCATTTTCCATCATTCCCCTCATGGGACAATTGGTAGCGGGAGATAGGGATAGTTACCAATACCTTGTTGAGTCCATCAAGCGTTTTCCTTCACAATCGCAGTTTGCGAAAATGATAAAGGATGCTGGACTAGTCAATGTTGGTAAGGGATACGAGGAACTCACATTTGGAGTTGCGAGTATCTGGAAAGGCGTGAAACCCCTGGAATAGACGACTTATACTTATACCTTTGTTCTCTATAGCCCCTCTGTGTACCGTCAGGCGTGTAGACGTAGCTTTCCCCTAGGGATTTTACCTTGGATAAGTCTTTCAAAACGAGTGATTTAATGTGGCCGCCACAATCAGATAAAAAAGTGCTTGGGTAAACCGTACTAGGATAGTTCTAGTGTACAAAGGGAATGTGGCTCCACCAGATTTCCAACCTACTCGAGTACCGGTATTTTAGATGCAATGATTATACACATACGCACTGGTTCAGATCCGTGGCAATACCAATCCATTGATTAATGGTGGCAAGGGATTCGCGTAGTCTACCGGCACAGTACTCGAGCACTAGTACTGCCCAGCGCGCAGAGGCGATAGCCTGGGTAACTTAATCCGTTGCCCAAAACCAGCCCCCCACATAAGTTATATGATAGCAGTGGTATTGCCGGTACCCTCAAAACATGTTCCAGCACTCGCTTACTGGTCACTGCTTAGGGCGGGGGGAGCCTGCCGCCATCACGCCCAAATCGACAGGGCCACCAGGATCAGGATAGGTAAATTGGCCCGTTTCGTTTCCTCTTCTCTTACGATCCTCTTTTAGTATTTCCATTCAAGATAAAGCCAAACGGTGGGGGGATTATGTTTATGTTTGGATTTAGTCAAAGGAGTTGGTTGGTCCCCGGCAGTCGACTGGTATCTTGGCAACGAGGTAGGGTGAGAATTTCAGGCGGGGATCAAACTAGGAAGGGAAGAAAAAAACATTTCTACGGGAGGGCGGACGTGTTGGCACCGTCATACCTTTGGCACGGTATCAAACGGTAGGCTAGCAAGCTAGAGCGACAGATACAGTGACTGCGAGGAGAAATCTTCAGCCTAATGGTTAGGGGCCCAAGAGAGGGAGGGAGAAGAGACACAGCGTAGGTTCTAGACCTATTGTAGATCGGACTGTCCCCAAACTACCCAGCAGAATTCCAAGGAAAAAAGGAGGGAATTGAAAGCATGCAGCCGCACCTCACTACGGTATCTCGAGTACTCGAGTACAGGACGCCAAAGGCTCAGGATTCTTCGTCCACTATCGAGGTCTTGGGGGGATTCCTTTATAGCGGAGACCATTTTCATGGGAGCAGGGGAGTAAATTCCCGGAGGTTCATTTGTAGTGGCGAGTTTTCCTGCATGAAGAGTTCCATTATAGGAGCGGGATGCGGCTGTAGTGCCAGTACTCGAGCACGAGTACCTGGTACTGGTACAGTATCGGCAGCGAACAAGAGGAGAAAAGAAGTGGAGAACAGTTGCACCCTGCTGTTGGACAATATACTACCGGTAGGGTATGGTAGAGAAAGGCGGAAAAACAGATCACCAAGATCATGGGTTGTAGTGACAAGATACAGTAGGTTGTATAAGGGGAAAGATTCTTATCTTCGTAGACATCTGAGATCCACATTGAATGGGTGGGTATCTTACAAGTGGCACTCAACCATTCAGATCATAATGAAATTGCTAGTGCTTGTAGGCAGTGAAATCTCTTGGATCTCTCAAAAGAGCTACCCAAAACACCCTATTCCTCATCCTCCTTTAGTCATTATGGCCCTATACAACTTGACAAACTATGTAGGTACATGGCAGTCACTTGGTGCAACTGCCCGAGATTAATGACATCTTGCAACACCCCACTTTTTCACTGTTCATGATCGATTAGCCCTCTGAATCCTTGTCTCGCCGCCCAAAGTTTTCCGCCCTTTTCTATCATACCCGAGTACCGGGGGTTAAGGGTAAGTCTCTCGAACAGTTTTTTACTTCGATAGGCTCTTCAGCTGCATATTTCGCGTTACACACCAGTAATTTGGGCCAACCACGGAGAGGCATTGAAAATTTCTTGCCATCCCTATCAGTGTTTGCGACATAGATGACTAAGAGGCCGTAAACAATCCCAACCTCAGTACAAGTACGGTACAAGTATCATATTCCTGATTTCAGCGTAAGTGTTGTCATGTGGCTAATATTAGCAGTGGTCTAAAGTTTCCTCGAGCAACACATCTGCAATCCTTCAGTCACCAACAAAAGATTGCTTATTAACAGCTCTCTTAAAAACGGACAGGGGTGGCACCAAGTTTTCAATGTCTCGCCGGTCCAGGAGATAGGGAATTTCTTCCAAACCTCATTTCTGAGTGGGGTGCGGCTCTGCAGCAGAAGAAGATACTGTGCGCGGGTACCGGGAAAACCCCTCCTTAGCCCTGCTCTCTCCCCCACTTACTGGCCAAAAACGGGTCGTCTCTTACACGGGGTCTGCCGCTCGTCGAGCTAGTACAAATGTCGGCGTCGTCCCCCTCGCTGCCTATCTTTTTCCACTTCCCCTCTTCATCCAGCCCCACCCATTTTCTCTATCTTCCATCTATCTTTACTCCCCACTTTACCCAAGATATTAGGAAGCAGAGCAGAAATGACCGACGCCGTCAAGACCCAATACCAATGGCTCAGCCAGCTCAACGTTGACCACGTTCCTGCTGAGAGGAACTTCAGAAGAACCTCTATCATCTGTACAATTGGTATGTCTCGATCCATCCTCTCTTGCCGGCGGACTCGCTAATCACTTCTTTTTTCCTTTTCGTCAATAGGTCCCAAAACAAACTCAGTGGAGTCGATTAACAAGCTTCGCAAAGGTACTAGATTTGGCCATTACCCCGCCCCCGCTTGTTCAAAGCTTGCTAACGGTATTCAACGTAGCCGGGCTGAATATTGTTCGCATGAACTTTTCTCACGGTTCATATGAGGTAATCCCCCCCGCCGGCCTTGGTTTTAGTTCGACCCCCCCACTCTTGAGTTCCTACTGTAGTAATTTTCTGAGGTTTGCAAACACGACTGCTATTGCATAACACCAAAATCCTGAGGCTCTAACCGATTCTCTGCCGGTATGCAATAGCAGTTGTGTTCGCAAACGTCAGAAGATTACGAGTAGTCGCGGCCATCGTTATGGTGGGGTTTTTGGGAGTGGGGGTGTTAGCGATAGCGCTTATGTTTTGTTATCGGTGCTGATAAGCGGACCTGCAGTACCACCAAAGCGTCATTAACAACTCGAGGGAGGCTGAAAAACAGCACCCAGGTCGACCATTAGCCATCGCCCTTGATACCGTACGTGCTCACCGAAACGAAATTTCATTCTTGTATTTGTGGTGAGCAAAATAATCCGGTTGCCGAGATACATCTTGGCCACCGGATTATTTTGCTCACCACAGGTAGATTTCTTGGATGTAGCTTCAGGGAAAATGGGTTTGCTAATTGTCCTGCAGAAAGGACCCGAGATCCGTACCGGTAACACCAAGGGAGATGCCGACCTCCCTATCTCCGCTGGCTCAGAAATTATCATTACCACCGACGACCAATATGCTACCTCCTGCACGGAGAAGATTATGTATGTTCGGGCTTTATTTTGTCCAACCGTACTCGAGTAACTTGTGTTTTAAACATTCTCGCTAACGTGGTCTAACTTTAGGTACGTTGACTACAAGAACATCACCAAGGTGATTGAACCCGGTCGCATTATCTACGTTGACGATGGCGTCCTTTCATTTGAAGTCTTGGAGATTACCGACGAGAAGAATATCAAAGCTCGCTGCCTCAACGACGGCAAGATCTCGTCCAAGAAAGGTGTCAATCTCCCCAAGACTGATGTTGACCTTCCTCCATTGTCCGAGAAAGACAAGGCAGACCTTCGATTCGGCGTCAAGAACGGTGTTCACATGGTATTCGCATCATTTATTCGTCGTGGCTCTGATATTACCGCTATTCGTGAGGTACTGGGGGAAGATGGGAGGGAGATCCAGATCATCGCCAAGATTGAGAATCAACAGGGTGTAAACAACTTTGATGAGATTCTCAGGGAAACTGATGGTGTTATGGTTGCTCGTGGCGACCTCGGTATCGAGATCCCACCTGCTCAAGTGTTCATTGCTCAGAAGATGATGATTGCCAAGTGCAATTTGGCTGGAAAGCCCATCATTTGCGCAACCCAGATGCTGGAGTCTATGACATACAACCCACGTCCCACTCGCGCCGAAGTTTCGGACGTTGGCAATGCAGTGCTTGATGGCGCTGACTGTGTTATGCTGTCCGGCGAGACTGCCAAGGGAAACTACCCGGTTGAGTCTGTTACAATGATGCATGAGACCTGCTTGCTTGCAGAGACTGCCATCAGTTATGTTCCGCTGTTTAACGAACTCCGTGGGTTGACCAAGAGACCAACCGAGACGAGTGAGACCTGCGCTATCGCAGCTGTTAGCGCCAGCGTTGAGCAGGAGGCTAGCGCAATTATCGTCCTGAGTACTAGGTATGTTCACACCGTCATTTACTTGTCCCAGGCTATAAGTACCCGAAAACAGGGATTAAAGAAATATATGGCAAAACATCTGTGCGTGTCTGAGGGCCCATACAGATGATCCCCCCCATTTTCGGGCACCTATGGCCTGTAACAAGTAAGGCGCACACGGACCCGCTGATCTTTTTATTCCAGCGGATCCACTGCACGTTTGGTCTCGAAGTATAGGCCAAGTTGTCCAGTCCTCATGGTGAGTAATTCCTGCCCAAATTTCGGCGGCTCTGACGCTCGGGAAACAGGTTACCCGAAATGCCAATGCGGCCAGATATTCTCACCTATATCGCGGTGTTTATCCTTTCGTGTATCCTAAACCTAAGCCTGACTTCAACCAAGTTATATGGCAAGAGGATGTCGATGAGCGCCTGAGATGGGGTGTCAGCGAGGCCGTCCAGCTCGGACTAGTTAAAGCTGGAGATACTATCATTGCTGTCCAAGGATGGAGGGGCGGATTGGGTAACACAAACACGTATGTGGGCCTCTTTGCTTTGTTCTGCTTTCGCCTCCTTCACAACTCCCCCTTTTATATTCTCTCTTCAAAGCAATATTCAGGAAAGGGGGAAGGAGCCAAAGCAGGTTTGATTTTTTTTGAGGTGGGCACTGATTCTTGATACTTAGTCTCCGCGTCCTGAATGCCAAAGGATGAAAATTTCACACGTGGAATAAATGACCCAACAGCAATAGTCACGATTAATGAGAGTGACACGCACTACAATAATAGCTTAGGTGGTATTTCCGGTGCTTGTGGATCTGCATTGGTAGTTTCCAACTGTTGCGGCAAGGTGTAATTAAATTTCTATTGGCCCAATGATTATGTGCTCCGGACTTTCGTCCGGTTGAGTGATGCTTCCTCTATGGGTGTGAGTGCATGACTACAGTGAAACCTCCGATATTTCCTTTTCGCTTCTCCATCACGAGATATCACTCAGTCATGTCCGGCAACCCCTGTGCCAAGACCCCTCTCCTCTTCCCTTATTTCCAGCCTTGCGCGACTCCCTAGAATTATCGGAGGTTTCACTCTGGAGGTCAGGCACGGCTGGGTGACTGAGGCTATACCATGTCAGGAGGGCACTAGTCCCTCTCGAGAACCTTTGTCTCTGAACCTGAGAATAGCGACCTAAAAGCGACAGCGAATTGTAAGAGTTTTTACGGTACTGCCGCCCTCACGGGATAGTAGTGTTTGTAATAGTGGCCATTTAGTTCTTGACTTGAGGCCACTATGTATACATTACCTTGGGTTGGTATTGATTAAATTTGTACCGCAGCCGGTGTTGGCACTTAAGGCAAGCAAGTGGAGATGGCTTGCCTATCCGTATTAAACTACTAAATGCAATGTCATGAACCATAACCTTCCGGTCCAGCGCTGGAGCAGTAGGTTTGGACTATCGGCGCTTTCTTCAACTTCACCTCTGGTCCAAAATATATCGCAAGGATCAATATGGCTGGGGCGAAATGTATGATGCCAAGAGTGGCGCTGCCGGTGCGCAGTACTGTACAGTGCCGCACTCGCGCCACCACGAGTGATATTGAGCTCACGCTGGGAAGCGGAGTCGCAGTCTGGAGCGACAACTCGTGGCGTCAGTTGATTAAACTTAACTTTTCTTCGGCAATGCAATACTTGCAGTTCACCTTGTACCGGTAGCTACTATATATTCTGCCATTTGTTAGTCCATCGATCCCCCTAGGCCGTACCTCAGGGTGTATGCCGTGGATTTTCCTGTATTAGATAGTACGAATAAACCGCAGATTTAACAAAAAAAAAAAAAGAAGTCCATCCATCCCCCCAACCTGGGGTGGCAGAGAGATGTCGGCATTGGCTCGTGCTCCCATGGGCGTTGGATAGGCTCTCGGCTGAATCCCAGGAGCTCCGCAACCATTTCCCCGCTTTCGTTAGGGTAATCTTTTCCCCAAAAACAACATATCAACTCAGCACCAGTTCAAGCGCGATAAAATGCAGTACTGTACCTGCGAGAGGAAAAAAGACGTCCCCCCCCTCTGATACACGCCAAATGCCACCACCAGAGCCGCTATACCTAGGCCTAGATCTATCCACCCAACAGCTAAAATGCCTAGCGATCACTGGTTCGTTGTCGGTGATGCACGAGGAGATAGTAACCTTCGACGACGACCTCCCGCACTATGGCACAGAGAAGGGCGTGCACACCGATTCTGCGCTGGATGAGGTCACCGCTCCCGTGGCGATGTGGATTGAGGCGTTGGATTTAGTGCTTGGCAGGATGAAGAAGGTGGGGTTCGAATTTGGGAGGGTAAGGGGGGTGAGTGGTGCCGGACAGCAGCACGGGAGCGTGTTTTGGAGAAACGGGGCAGAAGGAGTTTTGGGTGGGTTGGACCCCGGGAGGGGGCTCGTGGAGCAATTGGGAGGGAAGCGGGATGGGAGGGGGGGAGTGTTTACTTGGGAGAGGTCGCCGAATTGGCAGGATCATAGTACGCAGGCTCAGTGCGATGAGTTTGAGCGGTGTGTGGGAGGTGGGGAGATGCTGGCGGCGATTACGGGGTCAAAGGCTCATCATGTATTTACTCCCTTCCTCCTTCCCCCGCTCCTCCTAGTATTTGGGGAGGTCGACTGACGAGATGTGTGGTGTAGCGATTCACGGGTCCACAGATCTTGCGCTTTCACCAGCGGTTTCCGGAACTCTATGAAAAGACTGGCAGGATATCGCTTGTTTCGAGTTTTCTTTGCAGCCTGTTCCTTGGGAGGATCGCGCCGATAGATATCAGCGATGTGTGCGGCATGAACCTCTGGGATATGAGGAGTAATTCGTGGTCTCAGGAGTTGCTTGATCTCTCTGCGCCGGGTTTAAGATCGAGACTTGGGAGCGTGGAGACGCAGCCGGGGAAACATTTGGGTCTGGTTTCGCCCTACTTTGTTGAGAGGTATGGGCTCAGTAAAGGTGAGCTCTTTTCCCGAGTGATATTTTATGATGCAGTTTTGGTAATGGGGAATGGCAGAGTGTGTAATAACAGCGTTTACTGGTGACAACCCGTCTACGATCCTCGCGCTACCGCTCCGCCCATTAGATGCAATTATCTCCTTGGGAACCTCCACCACACTACTAATGGCGACACCAACCTATGCCCCAAGCCCAAGCTACCATCTCTTTAATCACCCGACAGACAAAGGGCTGTACATGTTCATGCTCTGCTACTGCAATGGCGCCCTCGCGCGGGAGAAGATTCGAGACAAAATTATCCCCACCTCCACCCCCCTCTCTTCCGGCGACCCGTGGAAAGAATTCAACGAAAAAGCCCTCTCAACCCCCCGACTAGGCAAACCCTCCAAAAGCGACGACGCAAAGCTCGGAATCTACTTCCCCATCCCCGAAATCGTCCCCAACGCCCGGGCTGGAACCTGGCGCTACTGCATCTCCCCAGCAGGCAACCTCAAGAAAGTTGAGAGCTTCGACTCGGGCGCTGACGCCCGGGCCATCGTGGAAAGCCAGGCACTCTCAATGCGCCTCCGTACGAACCCCCTCCTGTCAACTTCAACCCCGGCTCAGCCACGAAGAGTCTACCTGGTCGGTGGCGCCAGCAAGAACCCTGCCATTACTAAGATACTCGGGCAGGTGCTTGGCGGTAAGGAGGGCGTGTATAGGCTTGACGTAGGTGGGAATGCGTGCGCTTTGGGCGCAGCGTATTACGCAGCGTGGGCTGTTGAGGGAAGGAAGAAGAATGGAGGGGAGGAGGGGTTTGAAGACTTCGTGGCAGGGAGGTGGGAGGAAGGGGGACGGATTGTTAAGGTTGGGGAGGGGTATGAGGAGGGGGTTTGGGAGGAGTATGGAGATGTGTTGGACGCTTTTGAGGAGATTGAGAGGAGGATTGGGAGGGGGGAGTAGCACGTTACTGCTAGGGATAAACCCATTTCGCTCTTATTCTTATTCTTATTCTTATTCTTATTCTTATTCTTATTCTTATTCTTATTCTTATTCTTTTCTTTTTCTTCTTCAATCGTTAGTTTCCTTGAGCCCTTGCTCTTTGCCACATCACGGCATCTCGGGCTTAGAAATGACAAGTAAAAGGCATGCCTTGTCCCGTGGAGGGGACAACTCTGAATTTTCCTATACTGTAATGCTCCAAATATCTGCCGGCGGTATTACTCTTGAACAGAAACCTGAGGAGGGTGTAAAGCGCTACAATTTCTAATAGAGCAGAACGTTAACTCAACTGGGCCATACGAACTCCTCCGTCTTTACCCATTTATTTCATCGAGTTGATAACCGCGTTCCCATATCGGGTAATACCGCATTCTTCTGGCTAGGCTCGTTTTCACGCTAAGAGGTCAAAAGAAAGTGTGGCAAATAGACGTTACTTTAGGGGTAGGATTTTCATAGATATTTATTGTGAGGCGGTTTATGCCATCGATTTAGAGGAAACAAACTAGCCGGGAAGGTTACCTTGTGGAAAATGCTGACTCACACCTTATTCTAACCTCTTAGCGGTAGTAGAATATGGCGATGAGATGCCCTTCTAGTATTGGTTTAACACCATCATGACAGGAGATGGCGTGGCAGTAAAAGCAAAGGAAATACCGTAATGTTTATTTACCGTATCGGTATTTGTTTTCTCCGGGGTTTGCTCACCCCTTTCTAGATTGCTCTCATCTTGGCCTCTTGTTCGCCTCGCTGCCCCTCGTGGGTCTCCTACCTTCCCCACTTCCAGGCTACGTGGTTGGATCAAAAGGCATTCGGTTTTACAGTAAGCAAAGAATATCTCTGTGGATCGAATCAACCAGGATGGCCTGATGGAATGCCTGAAGTGAGGCTTTCAACTTTCTTGCCAGCACAATGATCTGTGGCGCTCACTCACAGACAAAGGGGCAGAAGGGCAGGCGTTACCAGAATCACTGTTGAGAAGGTAGACGATCACACCTGGGACAATTTTCCTTGGTCGTTCATCGCTTCCATCCCATTGGCAACAGAAGCGAAGGGCATTTCTGGCCCCGTGGACGGTGGGAAATCAAGTAGTTTCGTTGTCAGAGAAGTTTTTTTTTTTATGTAAAATTTTGTTTGAACGGGGGTGTCCTTCCTACAGTATTTATGTCATAAGCTCCCTCCCGCAATCGTTGACTAACACGAGCAATTACGACCGAATAGACCTTTAACCAGTTTAGAAAACGAGGGCCACAGCGCGGAGACAGCTGCAGAGAAATTCGGACGTAGTATAGCCAGTTATTACCAACCACCCACCGACGAATACCGATACCCCTCGTCTCCCTCAGCAGAACCACCCCCGAAGCAGTAGCAATAACCTCTCCAAATATCATATCACCCTCTCATTGGGATACCTTGGTACATTGCTGAGTTCTTGTTTGGCCCACCATTTAGCAGAGTAGTAGTAACCCTAACCCTAACCTTCCCCCCCTCCTCCCAAATTGGCTAGTCTCGAGCCCTCCCGGGGGGGAGAGAACAAGAAGGCAAAAACGCATATCAATCATTCCCCTGTTCCTAACTACAGTCGGGTGACAAAAATATTTCCGAATCATCAAAAATCCACAGATACCTCCCCCCCGGTGACGATGATATCCCCCCTCTCCCCACCACAACCATATATAGAAAGTATCCAATAATGAGTGAAAATATCAAATAAAGGTAGCAGAATACATGTATGTAAAGAAAAGAAAGAAAAGAAAGCTCAATACTTCGTATACCAGCCATTTGCAGCAATAACAGCACAAACCCGGGAGGGCATACTTTGCCACAGAGTGTCTAGATAGTCTGACTCCAGTGTATCCCAAACAAGTGGAAGGACTTCAGCGAGGCGTTTACGAACAGCCTCCGGCCCTCCTTTTGTATCTCCGATCTCAGGATACAGATCCTGCATCCGCTCCTTCAGTCGACGCCAAAGGTGTTCTATCGGGTTCAAATCTGGTGAACATGCTGGCCATTCCATCACTTCTACTCCATGCGCATCCTCCCATTCCTTTACCACAGCATTCTTGTGGACCTTAGAGTTATCTTCCATGAAGATAGGCTCTGCTCCAGTAGTTTCTTGAACTATTTGAAGGACAGGAGGTAGAAGGTTGTGTAGAAGATCATGGTAGACAAATCGATTGACTGAGTGAACAATTAAAGGTACAAAAGTACCACGATATCGACCCCAAAAACACCCCCACACCATTAACTTTACTCCAGGCCCCTTCTCGTAGGTTTGGATATATTCCTTATCCCATTTTTCATAGGGAGTACAGAAGACCCACACAGTACGAGGATCTTTGCTCTTTTCCACACTATATTCGTCGCTCCATATTACCCTCTTCCAGTCCTCTTCAGTCCAATCTGCATTGTGTAATGCCCAGTGCAAGCGTGAAGCAGCCTGGTCCTCAGTCAATTTTGGTCTCTTCTTCGCTCGCCATTTTTTAATACCCTCCTTTGCCAGAACACGCTTGACTGTTCGTATACTGACATGTGGAGTCACACTTTGTGTTAACTCCGGCAAAGGTTGGCTTCTGTTGGCCTTTGCCGCTCTCAGAAGCCTTCGCCGATCTCGCTCACTGACTTTGGAAGGATAGCCGGGTGTGGGGTGATCATGATAGTCATTTCTTTGCCGCCATCGTTGGATGAATTTTCGTACAACCGAGTCTTGCCTGGGATCTGTCAAGCGTGGCAATATTTTTGCAACACTTTGATAGACATTCCAGAGTCCAATAATTTCTCCTTTCTCAATGTCCGATAAGCGCCCAATTCCTAGAGTCTCCTCATTCATTTTTGGTGACCCTATAGCGATCAAAGTTGTGGGGTGAGGTTGTCCGGTTGCCACCTACGATGAGTTTTTGGAAATACTTTTGTCCTAGTACTGTACAACTCACACTAAACATACCATCTAGTACCTCTTGATTGCCATGGGAAAAATGGGAAACTTCTGCTCCAGGGGTAAGTCTATTTAAAGGATAGACGCTGAAATTGAGGAACTGCGGAATGACATTGCGAGCCTGAGACTGGCGAGGGGTAGATAGTGGCTGGAGTTGAGAGCTGAGAGTGAAAGAATGACTGTTAATTGTAGCGGAAGTGGGGGGATACTCGATCAAACAACAGCGGCAACAAGGAGAAGGACGGTTGGACACCATGGTGGACTAGGAGGTCATGGGGAATCTAAGGCGGTGGAAGAAATAGTATAGTGCAAGAACGGATAAATGTCAACCTCATTTAGGGGTCTTTTCAATAGAACATGACCGACAGAATACTGTTCCAGAGTATGTAAAAAAAGCATAGAAATATAGAGGAAATGAAGGAGAATAAAAGTATGGTTTTTTTATTTTGTGAAAGCAAGTAGAAGGACTGGCATCCTCAATTTAAAAGTCCAGGATGTTGGTGTAAACTTTGAGCTCTTGGCATTAAAATGCAATATAAAATTACTGAGTAAGTGTATAATCTTAAGGTTAAGCTCATAATAGTGAGATCAGTTATAAAAATTAGTTAATAGAGAAGATAATAATGAATTCAACATTTTTACAATGGTTGGCATAGGAAGACACAAACGGCTGTAACGGGGACACCCTATAGAGAGGTGAACTCTAAGGTTGCGACCATACCAAACACTCAAAGTAGAAGATAAAGATGAGGTAAAATAATTCAGAAGAATCGACGTTAAAACTTAATATAGTTAAGCTCGAAGCTTCACTCAATTTAGTTCTCTCGAGGAAAGGTTGGTTGTCGAAGTAGAATGCCAAACGCTTAAACTTAAGTAGATATCAGATTTAAGCCTTTGACATTCACCACTACTTCCGACCTTTGTGCGAGCACCCTGTCGTGCTCAGGGTGTGTCCGAGGTCTACCCTCCATCAGGATTTATCCTGCCGGAAGTGTCGGACCAACTCGGGTACACTTAACTCCGTCAATAGGATATGAGTTTCTGCAATCCATCTCCAATACAACCGCAGGTGGAAAAACTCTTCCTATCGAAGTCATACCAGTGGCTAGCTGTTATGACAACAACCGGAGTCAATACTTAGGTGGTGGACTCACTGGCCCAGTGGCAGTTTGGTCTATACAAGCTATGCAGTCCATCATTTAATCTACGCGACTATCCAATGTGATAAATTGAGATGCAAGCTCCCCCGGTGAGATGTAGCCGATGGTTGGCTAAGTGGGCGCTACCCATAGCCAGCCTCTCGGGACATACTCTACGGTGATAAGACTCATACCTCTAGAGTCCAATAACAACCGATAGTAATGCTACAAATCAAGGGGAGAAGATCCGGGCTGGTTACTGAGGTATTTGTCTCGAAAGCACTCTGGCCTTCTGAGACTACCTGAGCACCACTAGGAAGACTACCCTACAACCCGTAGGCTAGAATAGACTCCTAGATGCCCGAGAGACCATATATGAGCGACCTCCATTTTGGCGGTTACCCATACTCCCCTTATATATCCTGCGAACGACATTCACTCGGACGGACGGCGACGACGTATACGGTGTTACGGCAGCTGCTCCAATGACCTGTCTTAACTAGCAAACGAGCAACTACACAGCCGTCTGCCTATGACGCGCCGTCCCAACGCTGGGGCCAGAGGGGGGTGTTAGCTAAACCCGCCCAAGTTCAATAGCATGTTCGGGCCACCCTTATGTAGGCATGGGGCCTCCCCGCGCAGAAGCCTGTGCGCCTAAGAACATCTAAGAGCCCATAGAATGTGAGGCAATGGACCTCTAAGTTCAAGGATGACTTTGCCGGTGAAGGTAGGGTAACTTGGACACCTCAGTAGGGTAACTGGGGTCTATGGGCATAATGACCAAATTCCCAAGGTAGGGTAACTTTGCCTTCTTATGCCTTTAACCGCTCAGGAAGTCCTCCAGGCGACCACAGAAGGCGTCTCGGAGGTCCGTGTAACATTCCCATAATTCTCTTGACCTTATGCGAATGTTCTCCCGAAAGGTTACCCTGCCTAGTAGTGTACCTCAAGGCTACTCGACTTGCCCCTAGGCCTTCTCCTAGGTTTACCAGCTATTTGTATAAAGTATACGAGACCATACCACCTATGGTTACCTCTTGGTATACCATTTGGGCTAAGGTGATAGTGATTGTAGCTACCTATCGTAGGGTCATTACAACGGCACTGGCGCCTTGCTGGCCAACTCGGTGGCAGACCAAAAAAGAACGTGGATCCAGTAATAGAGAATAAAACCTCCAGTTCATATCAAGCTGATACTGTAACAGGGGCGCCCTATAGAGAGATGAACTCTAAGGTTCCGACCACACCAAAACTCAAAGTAGAAGATAAAGATAGAGTAAATAATTGACGAAGAATCCAAATGGTTAAACTTAATATCGTTAAACTGAAAGCTTCACTCAATAAGTTATCTCGAGGAAAGTTGGTTATCGAAGTAGAATGCCAAACGCTCAAACATAAGTAGATATCAGATTTAAGCCTTTGACATTCACCACTACTCCGACCTTGTGCGAGCACCCTGTCCTGCTCAGGGTTTGTCCAAGGTCTACCCTCCATCAGGAATTATCCTGCTGGAAGTGTCGGACCAACTCGGGTACACTTAACTCCGTCAATAGGATACGAGATTCTGCAATGCATCTCCAATACAACAGCAGGTGGAAAAACTCTTCCTATCGAAGTCATGCCAGTGGCTAACTGTCATGATAATAACCGGAGTCAATACCTAGGTGGTGGACTCACTGGCCCAGTGGTAGTTTCGTCTATACAAGCTATGCAGTCCATCATTTAATCTACGTGACTATTCAATGTGATAAATTGACATTCAAGCTCCCCTGGTGAGATGTAGCCGATGGTTGGCTAAGTGGGTGCTACCCATAGCCAGCCTCTCGGGACATACTCTGCCGTGATAAGACTCATACCTCCAGAGTCCAATAACAACCCTTAGTAATGCTACAAATCAAGGGGAGAAGGTCCGGGCTGGTTACTGAGGTATTTTTCTCGAAAGCACCCTGGCCTTCTGCGACTACCTGAGTACCACTAGGAAGACTACCCTACAACCCGTAGGCTAGAATAGACTCCTAGATGCCCAAGAGACCATATATGGGCGACCCACATTTTGGCGGTTACCCATACTCCCCTTATATATCCTGCGAACGACATTCGGACGGACGGACGGCGATGACTTATATGGTGTTACGGCAGCTGCTCCAATGACCTCTTTTTACTAGTAAACGAGCAACTACACAGCCGTCTGCCTACGACGCGCCGTTTCAACCCTGGGCCCAGAGGGGGGTGTTAGCTCAACCCGCCCAAGTTCAATAGCATATTTGGGCCACCCTTATACAGGCGTGGGGCCTCCCCGAGCAGATGCGTGTACGCCCCAGAACATCTAAGAGCCCACAGAATCTGAGGCAATCAACCTCTAAGTTCTAGGATGACTTTGCTGGTGAAGGTAGGGTAACTTGGAAACCACAGTAGGGTAACTGGGGTCCATTGGCATAAAGGTCAAATTCCCAAGGTAGGGTAACTTTGCCTTCTTATACCTTTAACCGCTCTGGCTGTCCGCCCGTCAACACTAAATGTTGTCTCAGAGGTCTGTGTAACGTTCCCATAAATTCCTTGACTTTATGCGAACTTACTCCTGAAAGGTTACCCTGCCTTATAGAGTACCCAAGGCTACTCTGCTATGTCCTAGGCCTCATCCTAGGTTAACCAGCTATTAGCATACTAAGTATACCACACCATACCACCTCTGGTTACCACTTAGTGTATCATTTGGGCTAAGGTGATAGTTATTGTAGCTACCTATCGTAGGGTCGTTACAGATACAAATCTGCAAGTTATTCCATCTAGTAGGTTTCATTCTGAGCTATAGATGTAACGACCCTAGGATAGGTAGCTACAATAACTACCACCTTAGCCCAAATGGTATACCAAGTGGTAACCTAGGGTGATATGGTCTAGTATACTTGATATACAAGAATGCTGGTTTGCCTAGGTCAAGGCCTAGGAAACAGTAGAGTAGCTTTGGGTACTCTATTAGACAGGGTAAGCGTTCGGGAGAACATTTGCATAAAGTCAAGAGAATTATGGGAATGTTACATGGAGCTCCAAGAGGACATTTGTGGTCGACTGGAGAACTTCCGGAGCGGTTAAAGGCCTAAGAGGACAAAGTTACCCTACATTGGGAATTTGGCGATTATGCCCATAGGACCCAGTTACCCAACTGAGGTATCCAAGTTACCCTACCTTCACCGGCAAAGTCATTCTGGAACTTAGAGAGGTCATTTGCCTCACATTCTAGGGGCTCTTAGATGTTCATGGGCACACGCATACCTGTGTACAAAGGCCAGCAGCCTGAGCAGTAGTGGCCTGAATATACAATTGAACTTTGGAGGGATAAGCTAATACCCCCCTCTGGCCCAGAGTTGGGACGCCGCGTTATAGGCAGACAGCTGTGTAGTTGCTCGTTTGCTAGTAAAATGAGGTCATTGGAGCAGCTGCCATAACAGGGTATACATTGTCGCCGTCCGTCCGACTGAATGTCGTTCGCAGGATATATAAGGGGAGTATGGGTAACCGCCAATATGGGGGTCGACCATATATGGTCACTCCGGCACCTAGGAATCTATCTTAGCCTACAGGTAGTAGGGTAGTCTTCCTAGTGGTACTTAGTCTAAGGAGGCCAGAGTGCTTTCGGGACAAACACCTCAGTAACTAGCCTGGACCTTCCCCCCTTGATTTGTAGCATTACTATGGGTTGTCAGTGGGCTCTAGAGGTATGAGTCTTATCATGGTAGAGCATGTCCCGAGAGGCTGGCTATAGGTAGTGTCCATTTAGTCAACCATCAGCTACATTACAACTGGGGAGCTCTCAAGTCAAATTATCACATTGGACAGTCATGTAGATTAAATGATGGACTGCATAGCTTGTATAGACGAAACTACCACGGGGCCAGTGAGTCCACCACCTAGGTATTGACTCCGGTTGTTGCCATAACAGTTAGCCACTGGTCTCACCTCGATAGGAAGAGTTTTTCCACCTGCGGTTGTATTGGAGATGCATTGCAGAAACTCATATCCTATTGACGGAGTTAAGTATACCCAAGTTGGTCTGACACTTCCGGCAGGATAATTCCTGATGGAGGGTAGACCTCGGACAAGCCCTGTGCAGGACAGGGTGCTCGCACAAGGTCGGAGTAGTGGTGAATGTCCAAGGCTTAAGCTGATATCTACTTAAGTTTAAGCGTTTGGCATTCTACTTCGATAACCAACTTTCCTCGAGAGAACTTATTGAGTGAAGCTTTCAGCTTAACGATATTAAGTTTTACTATTTGTGTAACCTACTCCTAAGTATCTCGAGAATCCCAAAGGGAACTCTGGAGATACTGATAGGATAGGAGGGAAAGTCTCGGTGGAATATCTTTGACAGATAAGAAAGATGAGGGACTAATAGAGTGACTGTTCAACTTGTAGTATATTAAAGAAGAGCGTTCCTGCGAGGCTTGAGAGAGTGAATCCTTAGGGGATTGCAGGCTCTTTAAATACAAATAAAACATAAACAAATATCCTGTGCCTAACTCTAACACTTACTGTGCTAAGATAATATCAGAGCAAACAACTAAGTCCTAGAACATAGGTATAGAGGCAACAGGATGTAACTAACAAAACAAGTAATGAAATCAAACAATAAGAGATCGCTACTGATGTACTGATCTAGTGGTACTAGTAGGAAAGCATAAGGTTGCCTAAAGGGTACAAGGGTATCAAAAGATGCTATAAGTGAACTTAAGAATAAATAACCCAATAGGAAAGTATAACAAATAAGGAAAGTACCAGGTAAGGAGAGCAGCGCTACTATTGTAGAACCTAAATAGGTGTCACAAATCGTGACTTTGAAAGAATGGTTTCACATGACTAATAGTTATTAGTCATCAGTATGGTATATTTCATACTATAAGATCAGTTGACTTATAGTTCTCACATGATTCGCAATTGCGTATCATTATATTTTGATTGATTGGTGACTCACGATTGTGAGTCATAAATGATGAAATGACTTTTGTGCGTGACTCTAATTGGAGTCACGAGTTTCACTCATGTGAGCGCTTTACTCACATGATTAGTTTTATGATTTATTATTTGTTAAAGTATGTTGCGGGGGGCTCAATAAGAAGAGTCACCAGGGGTAGGGTTGTGGGAAGAGTCTCTATATAAAGGAGATTGGATTGTGATAGTTAGAGCTCTTCACGCAACCATCTAAGTACTTTCTTTAAAGATTACTTATGGTTATAAATTAAATATTATTACATTCTTTACCCTCGAGAGTATTATCATATCTAAAAGTCTCAAATCAATATTAAAGTTATATATACATCTTCGCGATTAAGATAGCGGAGAAGATAAAGAAAAGCGATAAGAAAGTTCTGCGAAGATAATTAAGATTGCGTTAATCTTAACAAGAACAGAAATAGGTTGTTACTTGTTGTTCACCAACCCCTCTAACTGAGATTGCTATAATAGGAAACATCCAACCTCAGGTAAGTACAGTAGCGAGAACAATTGGCAGATTCCGTTACAGTTTGATTCTTTGAATTATTTACCTCATCTTTATCTTCTACTTTGAGTGTTTGGTGCGGTTGCAACCTTAGAGTTCATCTCTGTACAGGGTGCCCCCATTACACCAGATGCTTTATCGGTTAATTGATGATGAAGGAACAAGGCTCGCACTATGAGAATACCTTGCAGGGGCAGGACAGAGAATTACAGGACAGAGTGTGGCCTATGCCATTTCATCATATTAGCAGACTGGGATACTCCTATTGGAGGAGCAGCCTGAGTTAAAAAATCACCCATTGCAATATATACCAGAAACGGAAGCCTAGTTAGCCTAACTGGTTGAGGAGAGGCAGGATGTTTAAGATACATTAAGCAGTTGTACAGCAGTGAAATGGTTGCAGGAGATGAGTTATAAATTGCAGGATGTGAAAAAAGATATTTATAAAGATGGGCATGAGCATGCTGATGTTATTGAGTATAGGCAAAATGATTTCTTTCCTACCTTGAAGGCACTTGAGAGGCGAATAGTACACATGAAGCTTATTCAGACCAATTCTGGTCAAGAGCTTTTGATAATATTTCCTGAAAATCTCCTCCCTATTGTGCTGGTTGTCTATGACGAGTCCACATTAAATGCCAATGATAGGCGGTCCAAGATTTGGATCAAAGATGATAATATTCTCTTGAAGAAGAAATCTTGTGGAAAGGGCATTATGGTATCGGATTTTCTTACTCTTGGAGGACAGCTTCAAGTTCCTGAAGGCACAAACCTTATTCAAATTCCTGATTATGGTATACAAGCTGAAAGTCCTAAGCGCTTTTGATTGATCACCATCTTTCCTCATGCTCTATTGAATATGGTGGGGACACTTGGTGGGATGGTGATCAACTTGTAGACCAGGTGTTAAAGCTGGCAATTCCTATCTTTGAGGCTGCATTTCCAGACTGTCAAGCTCTGTTCCTTTTTGACAATGCCACTACTCATTCAGCTTATTCAAAGAATGCATTAAGAGCCAGTACGATGAACTTACGTTTTGGTTGTGGACAAGCACAACTTCACTCTGGTATAAACTCATTGACTGGAGAGGTTCAGGTAATGGTATTGCCAGATGGTTCTCTAAAGGGACTTCAGATAGTGCTGTAAGAGAGGGGAGTGTGGAGACCAAAATTACGAGTACAATGTCGGAGGCCAGACGGAAAAACAAATAAAGTGTGTCTTTATGGATGTAGCTGTTGTGCCAGGGCATTGATTGCTAACAAACCAGATTTCAAGACTCAAAGGAGTCGCTTGGAGGAAGAGGTAGATTTAAGAGGACACATGGTTTGTTTTTTCCCAAAGTATGATTGGCAGCTCAATTTTATTGAGTATTATTGGGGTGCGGCCAAGCGCAATGCTCGTCCGAGATGTGGTTACAATATTCAAGCATTGCGTAAAATTGTTCCTGAGTGTTTGACTTCAGTAAAGTCAACATTGATTTGGAAGTTTTGGGCACGCACTGAGAGAATGATGAGAGCATACCGTGAAGGTATTGCTTACGGTACTGCAGACATTAAAGAAAAGGTTTACCAAGGCATATAGGAGTCATCGCAGAGTGTCAGACTCTCAAAATATGGTATTAAATTAATTTATTATCTTATATCTTCAGTGATTGACACTGTTTCATACTCAATCACTCACAGTCTTGGCAACTATATTGCACAGCCACTGTTGCATTTCTCTGTACCACATGGTTGACACTCTTCCATTCTTGAACTCATACCTGTAAGATGGAGGCTGGGAACACAGAGAGGAGCAGGGCTGAGAGAGGCAGAAGTTGGTGTGGTGCTGCGTAGTAGGAAGGGATTCTTGGGAAAGGTTGGGAGTAAAGTGGTCATGCGGGTGAAAAGGTTTGAACCTAGCCTCAATTAGTAAGATAAAAAATTGATCATTATAATGTCATTACTGTTGCTAGGCACAAGTGATAACATGTCGAGTAAAGTAGATTATCTTCCAAACTCTGCTACACGTGTACCTGTCACTTATGCTGGGTCTATGCTTGTGGATTTTCTAGGAGCTTTAGATGCAGAAATATCACTATGTATAGTCCTCACTTTTAGTTTATTAATTGGAAGCCTGTAGCTCTCGTTGTTGGAGGAATATAGCGCTGCACCTGCATTGCAACCCACTATGACCACTATGACCACAACGAACATCTTCATTCTTAATATATTAGGTGTAGAAGCTTAGTAAACTACCTTGAGACACTTGCACACTGTGCAATTATGGCTTTTCGGAATTAACTTTAAAGGGAAAGAACTCTGTTCTTGATGCTTTCTCCTTGCCTCTGATCTCTGTTGTTCTCATACTCGAGTAATCGAGATTAACTTGGCATGAGCTTGGCAACGGAGGCAAGATAAGAGGAAAGTTAATGAACAGGGGGGCTCAGTGAACACCACACTAAATAGTGGCTTAGTTAGCAGTGATTTTATTTAATCTGTTCGTTGTGCCCTCCTGTCTGTTGACCTCCTCTGCTATGCCTGGGGAGACAGGGGTACCTTTCTCCCAAATCATATTAGCCAGAAAGAATAATAGATAAGTTGTAGACACCAAAGGAATGTAGACTACTCCACCATACAATGAATCTAGCTGAGCCTGAAACCAAATAAACAGAAAAAATAGAGACTATCATACCAGCTAGAATATGGCAATTGGAAACCACGTTCCTGGCTACTACCTCCGGCGGGGTCTTATATTAAGGCTACATCAGCAAAAATGGAGTCTGTGCCGGACACAGGACCTTTGCGTCCGAACATAACAAATCCGCCCAGAGCGTTATGTACGCCCTGCCCGCCCTGAGAGGGCACAACTATAGCTGTGGTATCCTGTGAGGCCCAGGAGGGTCTTGGGCATCTTGACTTTGATCCTCTGTATCCGGTACACCCTGATGGTTAATTCCATCTTCCAGCCCAGTGGACATGCGCTAGCAAATCTACTTAGGTCATATCAATCAGGTGAATATCGTTACACTGAATATCTTCCGGATCCATTCCAAGATTTGGCTATTCACAGAATGTCATTATACAGAAATCACCACTATAAACAAGCTGACTAAGAATCTATTATCCTGGGAACCAACCTCTAACAACATACCTCTTATTTGAACAGACCTGATCACAGCAAAAAACTTGCTAAGTTCTTTCATAATAGAATCTATACAAATATGAATCTTAATGCATATCGTGTCTCACCTCCACCTTAGTGAGCGGACTCAGGCTGACCAGTGGTGGATAGAATATGACCTCTCTCTACCTGTGTAACGACCCTACGATAGGTAGCTACAATCACTATCACCTTAGCCCAAATGGTATACCAAGAGGTAACCAGAGGTGGTATGGTCTCGTATACTTAGTATATACATAGCTGGTAAACCTAGGATAAGACCTAGGGAATTGTTGAGTAGCCTTGAGGTATTCTACTAGGCAGGGTAACCTTTCGGGAGAACATTCGCATAAGGTCAAGAGAATTATAGGAATGTTACACGGACCTCCGAGACGACTTCTGTGGTCGACTGGAGGACTTCCTGAGCGGTTAAAGGCATAAGAGGGCAAAGTTACCCTACCTTGGGAATTTGGTCATTATGCCCATGGGTCCCAGT
>Ga0307509_10000493_pt1 | contig 66827 bp, 57 predicted proteins | sample 10_EM_MG_FD_202245 | JGI IMG/M metagenome (GOLD analysis project Ga0307509, IMG submission 202245) | Populus trichocarpa ectomycorrhiza microbial communities from riparian zone in the Pacific Northwest, United States - 10_EM | ecosystem: Host-associated > Plants > Roots > Unclassified | place...
GATGAGAGAGGTGCTCTCCTAAGCGAGTTCACCATAATCAGGGTTACCCGGCCTTTAAACTTGGGTAAGGTACCGTTGCCACTTGCAGAATTCTTTTCTGCACGTTGTGTACAGTTGACCCGCCGTAACCCCCAGAATATTTTCCCAGACGGAGGTGAAGCAATTGTAGCTCGAAATCCCGAATTTCATTACATGTTTAGTGCGCTACACCCTCAAGAACATCTACCTACTAATCAAGATGTAAGGCCCAAGTTAGGGTAAGTGATTTGGCTTCAGCACCGAACGGCAGAGCTATGTGGTGGCTGCTTACCACCGCAACAGACCTATATGATTAAAACTAACATAATTTACATAATCTCGGTCAGCATAGAATCGTATTCGGATCGCCGAAGCTATCAGAAAGAAGATGGTGCACGAATGTAACAACTGTGAATCAACCGCTAACAAAGGCATGAATATTTATTCATAACAAATACTTAATGAATGGGAGGCCCTCTACTGCCTTCAAGCCGAGCTTCATTAGCTTCCATGGACACACCCAAGATCTGGTCGATGCGTTGGACATCCGTCTTGGTTCTGGATGCAACATATTCAATAGGCCATGCTTCAAGCGGGGTGTTGTAATGCCTAGGCTAGCTTTGCTGATAGCACTGCTCATTTGGGAAAGGTTTCTGGGTTAAATTCGTAGAGAATTCTCTCCTTGTGCATACGACACCCTTTGTTTCCATTTGTAGTCACCAATTATCACTCGCGAGGTACCAGAAGCACTCGATGATATAGCCTAACGTACCTGACTGCATGCAGAAAAATACGGCACTACGAAAAATTTGGTGAGCACGACAACTTCATAACAAAAAGGAAGCAAAAAATAACAGTTTAAGTGGATTAACTATCAAATAGTTCAAAAGAGTTACTGCTAAGAGAAGTATCAGACTCCCAATCAGAATCAATATTCTCCACTGGCTCTTCTGCCTGTATTTCTTCTCGAAGTCTTTTGATATTCCTGCACGGTTACCGCTCTCAGATGTTTCCCACACACCAAAATTTTCGTTGTGTCGTATTTTTTGGTATGCCGTCAGGTACGTTATATCGATAATCGGAAGTGGTAGAGGTAGTTGAAGATAGAGGCGAGTGACAGGAGGTGAAAGAGGAAGGGGGAGGGGAGGGGGGGGAGGTAGAAAGAGGGAGGGGCATAAAGAGGGAGAAGGAGGGAGAAAGCAAGAAAGAGGTAAAACATCACCACCACCTCTATTGGAGGAACGGACTCTCTGTTTCTTGATGGGTCTCATACTAATGTACTTACCTCGCTTCTTTTTCTTTCCTTTTTGCGTCATTGGTCTTACTCAGGGCTAAGAACCAGGCCGATCCAGGCTCTCCAGATTACAGTGGGAGTGCAGATCTATGTCCAGCTTAGATCCTGGGCGGAATCGACTCCTTGGAATTACTGGTCCCTAAGCAGCAGCTTGAATAGCTATTCCGGGGGGGTGTAGCTCGAATAAAATAATTTAAGAGACCCAATAAAGATCACCTACTCTTCATTGAAGTGGGGGTAGGGCAGAGAAAGGAAATATAGGTATTGCCCAGAGTGCGTATCTCTGTCACAAGTGTGCTTAAGCAGATATCAATAGTCTTTTTCTAGGATGGTACAACTAAAGGAAACATGGATTCAATGCAGAGACTTGGGTTGGCCCACAAGGATCTCAATTGGTGAAGCGTTTTCTCTGGCGTTTCCTCCTGCGTATTCAAGTTCTAATTGCCGCCGCCATCATCACTGCCATCACCATCAAAGCCGATTGATGAGAAATTAGAAAGGCCCGGAAGAGAGAAAATGATAAATTCCAACAGAACTAGAGGGAGAGAGGGGAATTAAGGTGAGCCACGTTTTGGGCTTCGCTCATGAGGCAATGAAACTGCCTTTACCAGGAGCTCGCTCAACGCCCAATTCGAACTCTCTGTTCCTTTGATGGATCAGTTGCTAAAATTATGCAGAATGGAGGATTACCGAGCTAGAACGAAAGCCTAATCCTGTGATTTTCCTCAGCTAGGCATCCTGGAATTTTAAGGCGGCTTCAAGCGCAACAGGCAGACACCCGCGAAAAAATCAGACACCGGTAGGTGTCACCGAGCTCACAATTCCGATAAGGGCCCTCAAGTCGCGAGTGACTGTCCAGGGGAAAAAATGCAACTGCAGCAAGCCGCAATCATGTAAGATCTACCAGCGGTATGGTGGAGGAAGATCTCGAGTTTCATACCGTATCTTACACGAACCACGAAAGTTCTATAACCTTCAGACCCCGTGGGCCAAATGCCCCCTACAATTATTGGAAGGCTAGTCCCCGACTATCCGCTTGTTGCCTTCACTATCCATAGAAATCTTAGAGTTTTTCCCCGGATAGACGGTTTCCAACCCCCATTTAGGCATTTCTTGAACAAACTCTCAACCTTGGGCATCAATCAAAGTCTGAAGAATGAGGCGTAGAACCCGAAATAATACATGCACGGAAACAAGAGCCTCGAAGCTTTATATCTTTAGGAATCACGCTTCAGAGTTTAAAGTATGCCGAGAGATACCCAGGCACTCTTCCCTCTTCTTTGTTAGGGGATTTATGGCCAAATAGGTGATCACGGAGTGCCAGATAATGACCTCAATCTAGATCAGAGATCCCCAATCTCACCGAAAGACCAATAACCTCCAAATTGCTGCAACAGACAGACCCTTACCCGGGCCAATAGGGCAAAATATCTTAAGCCACCCCGGATCAAGCGGCTAATTTATCTTATATGAAATCGGGCTGGAATTGGATGACTGCTGAACTAAACTTTAATCGCCATGCTCAGAGTAAGCTTGGCGAATGTACAAAGCGGTGAGGCTGGATAAGCCTATAATGGATCCGAATCCTTTTTGTCATACAATCCCAATAATACGATACCGCTCCTCGACCGATGGGGAAAACATTGGGTTCGGGTGCTAGCCCAACGGGGGGGGGAATGAGTGACATCTGATGAACCTCAACTGTCTTGCGGCTTCAACCGACCACAAAAGCTGGGGCCAATGGTAACATACCAAAATATGCCCTTTCTATGACGCTCAGACTCTCGGCCCAAGCTGTGCCGAACGGGATCACAAGGAATATTGATGAAAGAGGCGTCGGCGGCTGTTACCCTGCCCAAGATGCATTGCGGTGAAACAATAAAAAGCAATAGGAGGCACGCTCTGCGGGAGCACATCACTCGGAACCTCTTTCGGCACGCGACTATTATTCCCGGCGCATTTAAGCTCCGGGGATAAGTGATAAGTAAATAAAATCCGGGCAGAAATAGACAGTTTGCCCCCTTCATCATTGCGATGCATGGGTTAACTACTCTTGGCGCAGGCTCTGAGGGTTGTTTTTTCCTGTTCAAGTTTGTGTGTATCATATACCCCTCACCCGGGATTCAAAGAAACTCTGGGGGCTCCCACTTAGAACTTTTTTTCAAGTCAGTACCCAGCAGCCAGAATGCTGGAAGAGTGTGTGGGCAGATAAGTGCATCATATGTAGGCACTCGCGAACGCCAAGATCTGCGATCAGGGTTTATCGGTTCCGGGCTCCCGGACTAGGAGTGAAAGGTGATACAAGACACCAAAGACATCATAAGACTATCTTGTACTAACCTCTATCTAGGCTACTAGCGGGGAGCGCATTTGAAGACTCAGAAAGAATTTTTCTAGCTTCACGTATCTAAGGAGAAATAAAAGCTGGCCAACCTGGAATCTGAAAGATCTGGGGTGCTTCGGGTATCGTGGGATCCGTCCCTTTCTGCACCACGGTCTTCAAAATTCTGCTCCCAGGATCATTATGCCGTAACCTGCGGTAGTAGCTATCCCTTCCTTATTCGCACGCTTAAGCAGTGGTAATTGCAGTGGTGCGGTACGGTGTATGGTGACCCCCCCCCCCCCCCCGACATGCATGTAGACGCAAAGGGAGCACCAGGGCTGGAGGCCCTGAGATACTGATAGAATAACACACCGCTCCGTGGAGGCAACTAAAGAGGTACGAGCAGTGGAGACCCTTGACTCCATCCTGCTTTGCCGGCTCTTCCGGGATGGGAAGCTAAGTAGTCTAAGTATAAAAGGCAGTCTACATTGTGACACTTGTCTGCCACTTCTCCTCTTCCTTCCCCTCCCCAACGCAGCCGATGAACACTTCTCAACTACTACGATAATACATTTAGGATGTGCCGTGATTCAGGCCGTTTGTCTAGACAGGAATCAAGACAATCCGGGCGGGGATTATCTCAGATTCGCTCTCATCATTTGGACTGTCAATCGGGATATCCACAGACCGATAGTGAAAAACCAGATGAGGAAATTCAGGAGGCCGCATTTAAAGATCTTGAAGCTGCCGAACATAGGCCCCAATCGCCACCCCGGGAGCGGGAAAGGGCGCATGATCCAAACCTAGTCACATTCGGCGGACCCGAGGATATGGAGAATCCGAAGAACTGGAGCTTTAGGACGAAGTGGGGAGCAACTGTTATTGTTTCTGCATTTACCTTTATATCGTGAGTGCCCTCCTTATATTAGTAACTAGGCTAAATATAATGTACTAATGGCAATTCACCGAGCAGCCCTGCATCAAGCGCAATGCTCGCACCAGCACTGGGCAAAATGGCAGAGGAATTCGGAATTACAGAAGAAATAGAAATATACATGATGATGTCGGTATTCGTCCTAGCATACGCTTTCGGACCATTAGTTCTTGTAAGTTATCAGGGGGCTACGGTGCGGGGTAGCTGGAATTGACAGTGAGGTTACACAGGGTCCTCTCTCGGAGGTATATGGCCGCGTGCCTGTAATACAGCTTGCTAATTTGTTTTACCTGGTATGGAATACTGCATGCGGGTTCAGTCAGACAAAGACTCAGATGATTGTATTTCGGTTTCTGTCTGGATTGGGCGGGAGTGCGTCTTTAGCGGTATTTCTCCGCCAGCACTTCCTACCTCTTCCCTACTAATGGCCTAATAGATCGGTGGTGGAGTGCTCAGTGACCTTTGGAGAGCCGAGCAACGTGGAAGAGCATTCTCGTTGTACGCGCTGACCCCCCTTCTCGGCCCAGCAGGTATTAACTCTTTTTTCTCTTACTCTCTTCGGTTCTCAAGCTAACAAGCTGGTAGCCGGTCCCATAGCTGGTGGCTTCATTGTGGAGAATACCACTTGGCGTTGGATTTTCTACGCATCGTCAATCCTGGGCCTCTTAATCCAAATTCTGGGATTTTTCCTCCGCGAAACATACCCTCCCAAGATTCTCGCCAACAAAACCGCCCGACTGATTCACGAAACAGGAAATCAGAACCTCCGTAGCGAGTACGACGACTCCGACAAGACGATTGGAAAGATCTTAAGGATATCTCTAGTCCGACCTTTCATACTGCTCGGAACGCAGATAATTGTACAACTTCTAGCCGTGTACATGGCGTACCTTTATGGCCTGATATATCTCGTTTTATCAACTTTTCCAATACTTTGGGAGAGAGACTACCACATGAGCATCGGCATCGGCGGACTAAACTACCTCTCACTAGCCCTCGGCTTCTTCCTTGGAGTACAAATCTGTGCCCCATTGAGTGACAAGGTATCCCCCTCATTCCAACCTTCACACCGGATATCACTCAACTAATCCTTCAAGATATACATCCGCCTAAAAACACGCAACGATGGAAAAGGCAACCCTGAGTTTCGTGTGCCTCTAATGGTTGTCGGCGCAATTCTTGTCCCCGTTGGTCTCTTCTGGTATGGCTGGAGCGCGCAGCACCGCCTCCACTGGATCATGCCGAACATAGGCATATGCATATTCTGTGCCGGCTCGATCGTCGGGTACCAGTGTATACAGACATACATCGTGGACTCGTACCCTCGCTACGCCGCAAGTGCGACTGCCGCTACGGTCGCATTGCGGAGTTTGGCGGGCTTTGGGTTCCCGCTCTTCGCGCCCTATATTTATCGAAGGTTGGATTATGGTTGGGGGAATAGCATGTTGGGGTTTTTGGCACTGGCCCTCGGTGTGCCCGCGCCATTTTTGTTCTGGCAGTTCGGGAGCAGGTTAAGGGCCCGGTCGACGTTTGCTGCCGGGGATGGGTAGGGCTACTGAGGGGAGAGGTGGAGAGTGAGATTGAAGTGGGCGTTGTGGCATTTTTCAACTTCCTCTTTTTCTCCCTGTGATATGTACAATACCAAAGGTCCAGTGCCATGATAGGTACGACCTAGGCAGCGGCCTTTAGGAACCCAATTTGTTTATAAAGATTTGAATTTTTGGAATGATGAACTGAAATTGTGCACACTGCCGTGGCCTATAATGATCGAATGGGGACAAAAATTGACAACTCAAAGAATCTCCAAGGGCTCACTTGGCAAGAATGAGGCCGTTCGGTTGGATGACCGTTTCTGTTGTGGAAATGCCGATCTCTCCATTTTGAAACGGAAGGGAGAGGACCATTTGTATGGGAAAGGACCGGAACCGTTGTATCCAAACAGGCCCTTTGAAAATGGGAAAACTCATTCCTGTTAGCAGAGGGACACGGTGGAAATTTGTAGACTAAGAAACCGAAGGATAAAAGAATAGCCCAAACTCCCGAGACGGAGCAGAAGCAGGGACTAGAGGGGGAAGAATACAGAATAACTTGAAAGGCAGAGAAAAGAAAAGACGCCAAAATCACCGACTGTGCTGTCTTATATGTGTATTGTAGTTGTCGTAGCCTATGACTATATGGCCTTAAAACAGCCCTACACAAAAGCCTGTTAAAAAGAAGCGCCCCCAGCGGTATCCGAAAGGGGGCGGAGATCCGGGGAGACCTCCCAGTACCATACTAGTCCTTCAGGAACTGGACAGACGCCCTCAAAGCCTATGCCGAAAACAAGGGAGCGTCAGCTATCAGTGATTAATCCTTGCAATTTCCCTTATTTTATGGATATGCCTACCCTTGCAATGCATCAAATATTTAATAGAATTTATTGTATGATATTCCTATCCAAATCCTGAAGCGGGAGGAGGGGACATCCAGAAACAGCAGGATAAGTATGAGTTCCGATATCGACATGATGTGAAAATGCCTAGCTGGCGCAGTGGTTAACTTGTCAAGAAACTAATAACCTTCTGTGCAATTAGCAGGAGCCCAGGAGTTCGATTCCTCTCAAAATGAGTTATCGAACAATCCGTCACGTAGGGGATGTGGGCAGTCCTGCCCTACAGGAACTGGGAGACTGAAGCCCTTAAGCCTCTAATAAGGCTGTAGGGCAAATCAGAACCTGCTACGAGGTGGTAGAATCCGACTCTAGGCCTCACCCCCAAGGGTGAGGTCTGCGATCGGCGGGGTAGCAGAACAAAAAACGAAACAATTTCTTTTTTTTTTCATTGAATAAAACCTTTTTGCTTTGCTTCCATTGATCTGGGGGGAAAGGCAACTGCCGATTCAGAGTGGTATTGTATCTGATTCCCCAGTATTACCATATCGAGTTCAGTATACCATGAACCTTGGATAATAAGCTGAACACCGCAGAGTATCGAACGGTAATATGTATGGCCTATCAATTCCTATTATGCGGATACTAGAGGTATCTACCCATAATAGAAACGAAACACTGATACTCTGACTCACCAGACACCAGCTACCATTCGCCAGAGCTTGAGCGCGCATCAACGCTAAGTTCCACTAAACATTTGCGTGACCTATTCACTAGCATATGATGCTATTATAGATGTCAGACCCTTAGTTAGCAGGATTTTCCGATGCTTCAGTGACGATGCTCTATCATACTTATTTCCGGAGGTGCTGGCCCTTAGCACTTGAGGGGTTCAACGAATTCTAGATATAACATATATTGTACTATCATGCTGGCCGAAAATAAAAGTCAGGATTGTCCCTAAGCCTAAGTAAAACCCTACTGGTAGCAACCACTGTACCGCAGCGTTGAGTTTCCGGTCGGGTTGTGGGAGCTGCCATGAGTTGGAGGTGCGGCGACCCAGGGACAATCCGCACCCGTTCCTTTGGCAAGTGCAAGTGCCGCAAGTGCTATGAAAGTAGTAACAAAACGAAAGTGTTGATTCGATAGTGTAGAAAGAAAAAGGAAAAATCAGGCATTGCTCGGGCTAGAGTGGGGGGGTCGCCCTGCCAGACTCCGCCTCTCAGGGTCGTCGGGCGAACTGACTTGTCGACGAGACTGGATGGGTAAGCCAGCTCATCTCGCCTAAGTATTAAAGAAGGTTCGAACCCTTTGTGATACAGAATCATCCAGGTGAGGCCTGCTCTGAGAGCGATAGGGTGGGAAAGAGGTCATTATGAAAGGTGGTATGATATGAGAAGATAAACAGAATGGTGGAGGAGTAAGAGCGGAATGATAAGTAATTTATCTCAATTTTGCGCGTTAGTAATAAGGAGTCAGCTAGCATTCGCACGACTCCGAGTATGCTAGCGCCATCACTCGATTTCTCGAATTGAGCCAGGAGGATATTCCTTTATAATCGTATGAACCCTAGCGGGTATGTGAAGATATCTTCCAGAGCTGGAGAATATTTGCAGTGACCTTCAAATATTTGTGAGCTTCCTTAGATATCTACCGGCATCTCCAGATATCTGGGGGGTATCTTCAGATATCAGTTATGTATGAACAAAATAATATATACTAATTAGATGGCATGTGCCGGAGGCCTGCAGGCACCTCCAGGCATCCATGAAGCCCTCGGCTTTCCAAAAGCCTAGCCTACAAAGCCCGGATCTGCCTCGGCTTGACCGGGCCTGGTTGGACTGTGTATCGGCCGGCTATCAGTAGGCCCTCGAGACCTCCTAAGAGCTCTACTCCGAAATAAAGTAGGGACTGGAGCATCATAAAGCATCCAACAGTCAGAAATATGCCAAAATAGCCCTGGCTTCAGCCACGAAGGGCCAAGTGGAGGGCTCCCCATTGCGAATTTGAGAGATCACCAAGACTTATTCCAACGTACTAATGGCAGTCGAATCTTTCCAGATAATGCTGCAGCATAACACTAAGTGGCCTTCAACCCCAGTTAGGAACCCAGACTCGCTCCCGCGCTCGGAGACCAAAAAGCCAACCCCAGTCGTCACCCCAGCCCGTACCCGAAGCAACAAACGGCACGATCAGCATGTCTAATTGTGCTCAGTCAGATGCAACGTCCACATCTACGATCCGAGGGACTCTGGCACCATTCTCGGTGGTTCTTGTTTGCACTAATGGCAGGTTTAAAAACAAGAAACTTCTATTCAATGGTGGAAATCATGTTTATATTTACCACTACTGACTGCAACCCTGCGTGAGGAATCTGGGGCGGCGGCCGACCCGGGGGAACGACAGCCCTCTCGAAGCAAGGGAGCTACTTCGTCGTTACTTCCGGCTCCTTTCAGCATTAGCATTAAGCCATGGATGGCCCGTAGGCCCTCTTTATCTCCCGAACCCCACCCCCCTTGATTGCCGAGTTTTATAATAATACCGCACGCAACCGAGACCGTCGGTGTTAATATCAGTAGAAACACCTGTGGGTAATACCCACCGCGTGTACCGTCGGAGGTCCCCCAGCTCGCTCACATTTTTTCCCCCACTGGGGGCACGAAAAGGTATCATTAGAATGCTTCTAACTATGGACAACTTGATTTCTATCCCTCCCACCAGTAGTGTCTGGTGGGGAATCTAACTTATCAACCTGGTTTCAGAACGGAATGTTGCTTAGAAAGCGATATATTGCTCCCATTTTTCAAAGCTATGTTTGTGTCTATCAACCCGGATTTGTGTGTTTGCCTATAGTATATTTTCTCTCCAAACTTCCATCTGCGGATACCTTTTTTTTTTTTAGGAACAATCACAAGATGGCTTCCTTCGACCACGAAAGTTCCAAGCATCGATAGCACCAACATCTCGATAACTTGAAGGCCTTCCCAACGCCCCCCCGTAGACGGTACAGATTTCACAATACCACAGAACGGAGAGCGGTTGGTTTGTCGAGAAAGAAAGAAAGCTGTTGCAATATGCTACTCTAATGTCTTTTTCTTTGTTGTTTAAGCTTTCCTTTGTTCGTCTTCCTTGTCACTAGTTTGGATACACTGGGTATATGCGAGGAGGGAGGCTATATGAGAGTTGTGTCGGTCATTTGTCTCTTGAGATAGGTCAATCAATCAACTTTTCCGCTGCTAAAACATACGTATTTTGACGAAAGCTGTTACAATACGCGATCGATTCAACGGAGAAGTAAGCAATAGAAGACAGTCAAGATTATTGATTGTTGCGAACTGCTACTAGAAGAATCATAGAAAAGATAAAGACCAGTTATGTAAGTAAGTAAAGCGGTTCAGTCTTACTTCTTCCACCAAGATACCGCAATAAAGAAATGGGTACAAAGAACAAAGATATTCAAAGAAAGCATATAGAAACAACAGAAATAATAAAGCAAGTATAATGAAGTTCAATCTTGTACCGGACTTGGGAATGAAGATATGGTCAGCTGAAAGCAGCATTTGAGAGGAGAAAGAAACCTTATACGAACAAAAGCTTGAGGTTTGTCGGCGAGTGATGCTTCATGACCAAGTTCACACGGGCCGCATGGAACGCGCACCTTCCCGAAAATACATTCCAAGATCCAGGTTTGTACGATATCACCGTCTCTGCGACCATCTTCGTTTCCGGACCTCGCTCATTATCTTAACACAAACCTTCGAAGGGAACCAAAAACCAGACCAAACTTAAACCATGTCTCGTGCATCACTCGTAAAACAGAAAAAACCCGAGGAATGACATGACATAATAAACCGTCCCATTGATATTCTAACTTTTACATAAGGTTCCATCATACCTCCACCTAATATTTTTCACCCCCCACAATGAATAAATAAACAAAAGTTGAGTCGGGTCAAGGTATCCATGGCGAAAGTACCGTACTAATCTATCATTACTCCATCCATCTAGTCATTAAAGACTCACCCCTACCTTCATCACGAAGGAAAAGAATATAATCGAATAAAGGGAGGAGGATGACAAAGAAAACAAATAGAAACACAGAAAAAGAAAGAAAGGAAAGGAACAATAAAAAGAATCATAACCCCATTCATGATCCACTCCCCTTCGCTTTATCCCCCGATCCCTCCCAACAACTTTCTAATCCCTGCCCAGTTACATGACAAACTTCTCCACATCAGCAAACTTAGCACCGCTCCTATCTTGGAAAATCTCCACATCGATAGAATTCTCCGTCAGGAATCTCCACACATGCACCTTCTTGGTCTGTCCATAGCGGCGCACACGCCCGATAGCTTGCGTTTCGCAAGACCTATACTCGTAATCGGTCGTGGTGAGGAGAGGGGAGAGGAAGATGGCATGGTTGGCGTTCGTGAGATTGCTATTCACATTATTATTAGCTGCTTTGCACTTGAGAATTTTAAAAGAGGTGGTGGAAAAAGGAACTTACGCCCCAGAAGCGCTCTCATCCATGACGTTCAGCAGCAGGACCTTAAGGTTATCCTTCTTGGTCGATTCCTGGAACTGTTGGAGCGCTTTACTCTGCTGTGCTGCGGAGCCCTTGATTTGTAGGAAGCCGATGTTGTACCGCCCCAGCACTTCGGCCACTTTCTCCATCAGGTCCGGGAATTGGACGAACACGAGAATTTTCTCGTCTGCCGGGATGAGCTTTTGTATCAAGTGCATCATCTTCTCCAACTTCATTCCGTAATGCCTGCCAATTCCCTCCTTCGCATCTTCAGTTCCTAGACTCTCGCCTTTAACGACGTTGAGTACACGAGCGGCAGAGTCACAGCCCTGGGTAAGACACTCTTGTTTATGCGCTGCGGCCTCGAGGCATGTGTAGCAGCCTTGGTGGCCGCAACTAGAGAGAACGGCAATCTCCGAGACTGGGAGGTTTTTGCGCTTGCACCCGGGACAGGAGATGTTTGAGATGGAGCCTTTCTCCGCAAACTTGGCGAGGCCTTTTTGTTGGAGGTCACGGACAATGCGGAAGTAGCGGAGCGAGCGATGGCGGCCGACGAGCTCTTTCCGGACAAGGGTACGAAGGACGGCAGTGCGATCACGGAGTTGCTGGACCTTATCTTCCATTGCTTTCGGCCAGGGCTCTATGTAGACTTCCACATCATCGTCATCGTCTCTGGCTTTCCCCTTGCCTTTCGCCTTCTTGGAGGACCTGCTGGGTTTGAGGAAATCGACGCCACTAACATCAGGCATGTCGCCAAACGGTTCAGGACCTGGCCCATTACCTTTGGCTTGATTGATCAACGCGACGATGTCCTCGCCGGCTTCCGGATCTCCAATACCGTTTTCGAGGGTCGTCTTGAGGAATGCGCCAAAGTGATCGCCGGATGCTACCGGGAAGGAATCTTTTGGAATCTCCCTGTGACGTTTCAGACAATCGACAAGGCGCTGACGGATTTCCTCACGGCAGCTGGTAAGTTGACGCTTACGGTCCTGGACAATAACCTGACACGCTTGAACAGCGTTTTCCTCATCCTGCTGGCTGAAATCCAAAACAAAGTGAGAGCAACGCTTAAGCAGAGCTTCCTCAGCGGTTGCACTGTCCCCAAGAGATTCTTGCAATCTCTTATCTCTGTCATTATCGACCTTGATCTTCGACCTCCGGATATTCATTTCCAAGGCTTGGAGATGATGTTCAAGTTCCAGGTAAATAGCACGTTCAGCTGCGGGAAGGGTGACCGGGACGATATGCTCCTCGAAAGGGATTTCATCGATCTCGGCAATATTTTGTCGGACAAACTGATTGAGAAAGTTCTGGGCAACCTCATGCCTTCGTGTATGCCATCCCGGCGATCTTAGTTCCCTGAATGCCGTAAACGCCTCGACACCTAGCCACGGAATCAGCAAATTATAAAATTAATATAGAAGATAACGCTTACTAGTCCTATCCTTCTTAATCTTTTTCCTATTATCAATCTTCCCGACCATATCGTCGTCAATACCCAAGTGAATCCCCAAAAAGACGGAAATAGTCTTCACATCAGCAAAGTCGTCCAATGGCGGCGTTCCAGACAAAACCCAGCGGAAAGTAGATTTCAAGCAAGTGATACCAGCATGTACTTGTCCCTTGAGATAGGTATACTCGTCCACAACTAACCTATTAAAGTGGAACATCTCGAACGGCGGTGCGTGCATACGCCTCCAATCTCTCATCACAGCACTCGTCCGAAGACCCCAAGGATCGCCAACAGCAACGGGGGCCACCTTACTCTTCTTCGACGGTCCGGACCCGCTTGCCGACGAACTAAATTCCCCGTCCGACGCCTCAACTTTTGGCCTCTTGCGCTTTCCACCAGCCTGGGCTTGCTTCTCGACTGCTTCAACATAAGCCTTACCGATTAGGCGTTTGTTGCGCATAATCTCTTCTGCGTCGCTATCTTCATCGTTGGCGCCCATTGCATTGTCGTCGATTCTCTGCCGAACAAATTCAGCGCCACCATCACGAAGATTGTTTACTTGTTCCTTGAGGTCTCGAAGAGCGACCTTCTGCCACGCGTTGAAGCGTCTGCCTTCCGAGGATGGAACAGGCTTCGTGGCGGCAAATCCAGCCAAGTTACCGAGATATTTGTCACTCCTGAAAAGTGTGGAGGCAACAACGATTATATCCGCATCCATCACTTGGGCAACCGTCAAGGCATTAAGATGGGCCTGATTCTGGATCTTAAGAACCTTATATTTATTGCTGCCGGTAAATTTGTTGATTTCAGCAGGCCACTGGTTGGTCAAATGTCCCGGAACGATGATCAAAGTAGCCCTAACAGGTACACGACCATCAACATCTTCAGGAAGTTTGATATTGTTACGAGAACAATCAATCAATCCCAATGTGATGGCGGTTTTACCATATCCGACTTGGTCAGCAAGGACGCCCCCGCGAATCTGGATAGGCCGCTCCGCTTTTCCTTCTGCTCGCCAATTAAGGTGTGGCAAAAGAGCCTCAGAAATCTCTTCTTCAACAAAAGGGATGGCATCCTCTTCCTCCTGCGCCATCATCCAACTTAGCGATCTAAGTTGCTCCGGTCTCAACTTGGTAATGAATCCAGGAGGTTGGGCGTGTGGTTCATCCTTCTTGTTACTTGTCAGATCGAATGCAGGAAGTGTAAGCTGAGTTTCCGGGATATAGTCGGTGGTCAATCGCCAGCTCAGCATCGGCATTTCCTCTCGACCTTCAGATGGAAGCCTTGACAAAGCTCTATGAACGAGTGTAGGGATATTCAGACCGATCCTCAAAACACCAGTGTTGTCATCCTCAAGCATCAACTGTGTGACGAAGGGTGGGGGTCTATTTTTTAGTGCACGTTCGTATGGTGCAGCTTGTTTGGTGTCCTCTACAGGAACGAACTTATTCCCTTTCAAAACCCAGCGGAGATTCGGTGGCGTAGGGGCACATCGCTCGCAATTGGTGTGGTCCTCGGGAAGATCCAACGAATTCCAGTTCGACAGGTGACGCATAGAACGTACACGTTCTGTAAGCCACGCCAGGCTCTCGAAGGTATTTCTCTCATGGATCTTGTCAACTTGGCCCCAAACACCTTTTGGCCATACCCCCTCAGCTTGGTTCTCCAACGGAACCCGACAGGTAAGGATAGCATTGGCAACAGCACAGCTGGCTTTGGTAACTTTGATTTTAAGCCCATCCTTGCCCGGGGTAGCGTAAACAGCCTGGCTCACGGTCTGCATAGAAGCGGAGGGCGGCTTGAGGGTGGAGCCCTTAGCCACAACCCATTGTCCATCAACATGGCATCCGGCAACCTGTGGTTTACTGTCACCGAACGATCTAAACTTAGGGTCTAACTTCGCAACAATTGGGCGCTGTTCTCCGTAGGCATATCTTCTAGGGCTAACCGAGAAGACAAAGGGATCGTGCTTGGGTTCACCACACTTTGTAGGATCCAAGAAGAAGAAAAGTTGTGCGCCACCGTCACTGTCAATCTGCTTGTGAAGAGCGCCGTTAGAGGTCCCACATGCAGGAAGAAGCTTCCAGAGACCTGAAAGATCACGATCAAGACATTCTTTTGCTTCATCAGGAACAGTCATCCGAACATGAGACCAGACTTTCCTTTCGGCAAATTTAGAGTCCTGAAGACCAAGTTGAGCTTGCCAAGACTCGACCAAATCACCTTCCCCCTCCAAAGTCAGATTGAAATCGTATCTCGTAGGCAAGCACACCTCAACTCTGCCATCCATAATGTCTTGAGCATTCGACAACCGCATACGAGCCATAGGAGCTTTGCACATTGTGCGCTTTCGGCTGTTGACACCCTCAGATGTGGGGCACTTGGCGAACAACCTCCACTCTGGTTGATTTGGGTCGAGCAGGAGTTCCAACTTGGCCGCTGGAGCATCATAAGATACACTCCAGATCTGCTGACGTTTCAGACTCGTGAACCTAAACTCTCCCGAGGTCGCATCGAGAATAAGATTCATAAATATGCCCCAGTCCTTAGTTGATATATGGCCTGCAGCTGTGGAATTGGCAACCTTCAGGCTCTCGAGAAATTCCTCAGTGATCCCAGCGACAACCAGACGCATAGGTAGAACACCTTTCAGCATATCCTCAAAGGCCAAAGGCGCAAGCCGATCGTGAACGTTAAGGGCCTCGTAAGCGTGCTCAGGTCTACCGCCACATCTCTCGCAACTGGAGAAGCCACACTCCTTACAACGAGAAAGCAAACTAGATGTCATGTCCGATCGGCCCTCGCAAACGCACAGACGGGAACTTCGTAACGCTAACTTCAATAGGTCGGAAATCTTGAAAGCTTGGGTAGTTGACAAGTCTAGAGGTCGTTGTTTAAGTTGCTTATCTCCACCAATTCTCGTCGAGATGTCCAGGTCATCCACATCAACATCCATACCATCGTCATCCGGGGATCGCAACACGTTCTTGGAAAGTAACAGGGCAACCAGGGTGGCAGTTCCTACAACAGTTGAAGTCATAGCATTTCCGGCAAGATTCTGAAGTTCCTGCGTAGACTCCCTCGTCAAAAGTAGCTCGTTTATAGGAAGACCCTGCATAGCTAGTGCCTCAAGTCCAATCATCGGACCGCCACGGTCGGTAAGATACGGAATCATATGCGGAGTAAGGCAGGGACAGATGCCATTCGCTTTTCCGAAAGTATTGCGGTCAACATTTTGGGACAGGTTCCAAAATTGCCTACAATATGTTAGCAACCATATACCAAGAATGAGGTTCTGACTTACTCCTTAAAATTACAATCAATCCCTTCTTTTGCTAGTGTCAACATATTAATATCCATCAAATCGAGAACACGGTCGACCTGCATGGCACCCCAATCTTGCCATGCGAAATCCAACATCTTACAGACTCCACCTTCCTCCCAGTGAGTCATCGGCCTCTTGAGACCAAGCTTTTGTTGGAGTCTCTCCTTTTGATGACGACCCTCGCATTTCTCCCACTCAACAGATCTTGCTGTCTTCTTGGACCCATCACGTTTTGTCGCTAAATCCATCCGAACCTGATGGATTCTAGGATCGTCAGACGGAAGCAAAAAAGCCTCGAGGGTGCAAGTTGCCGGACGGCGAAGGTTTCTCATAGCATCAATCCACCGATTGGGAATGTCGCTCTTCACCTTATCCACCGCAAACAAGTACCCTCTCTGTCGAGTTTGGGGGACGTAGTAATTCTTGGAGTCAAAATTGGGTACAAACTCGGCGGAATATCCAGCCTCAACGTATTCTGCCCTCATCTGAGTCCATGCCGCACCCTGTACATTCTCCTGGATAATGACAGTAGGGCGATGGCGAATTGCCCATCTCATCATCCCATGGAAAGTATCCGATGATTCTCCTACATCCTCGAGTCCTTTTTTCTTGTTGTTCAAATTCGAGAAATCGACACAAGATGTACCGGCAATGAGCAAATCAACGTTTCCAGGAACTGGAACCTTGGCACCGTAAGCCGTAGTACTGGAACTATTAGTTTCTACCTAGCACAAGCATATTGTGAATTAACTCACGCTACGTCTTCACCAAGCTCTCTAACGTCCCTAAACAAGATAGGCGGCTTAAAGTTCCTCTCGATGTAACTGAACAACATCAGCACAACGACTTCAAAAGTTGCCTCAGAACGAACTTACGCTTGCTTGTACAATTCGATCTCACAACTGAATACATGCTCAATCTCGAGTTTTCCTATACCTTGACTCCTCATGCTCCTGCCCATCAATCCCAAGGCAAGTAAAGGACTCTCAGTCCCAGAACACATTGTGGCAACCCTCAGTTTGCGCCCTCCGCTCTCTCCAAATAGACTCCTCAAATCAGGAAGGCGTGAAACAACGTCGTCAAACATTTGCTGCAGATCGGAAATCGGGGGAAGATCTCCTTCACGGGATATAATCTTCAATCCCGAGGGTTTAGAGACGGATACATGTTTCACCTTTCCAGTAGCAGTGATCCTGGTTTTGGATTTCGATTTTGGTTTATCGACCACAATGTCGTCAATTTCATCGTCGATCACCGCATCCCCATTATCCTCCTCATCCGTCGGAACAACACCATCCGTCGCCTCACTCTCGTCATACTCAGCATCACCGGAGACAACAAAATCTGATTCATCGTCAGTCCCCTTTGCCGACCGAGAGCGTGCTTTAGCGCTCTTCTCGGGAACATGTGATTTGAGCGCCCGTTCTTTCTGCACTTTCGTTTTAGGAGCTGGTGCTAGTGACTTTTCCGCCGCCACGGCTTTACCCTTCCCTCTTGGTTTCACAAATTCCGGAACTATTATAGGGGCACGATTTGTCGCTTTACCGAAATAATTGTCCATAGAGAGCTGTTTAGTTGCTTTCTTGGCCGATGCAGATCCAAGCATAGGCGACATTACTGCGGACTTGCGTACGGGAACTGCGACAGATTTATTAGTCTGGATCTAAAAACGAGGTGACCAAATAAGCGGAAGAGAGTCCCAGGTAACAGTATGAAGATGGTGACAATAAGCAAAGCATGGCGATTGCGAACCACGACATAGCGAAAAGATATAGGATGAATATGTAGAGTCATATTCGCATGGGAGATGGAAGACTAGGATTATGAAATATGAGCTCACCTTCAACCGCTGCCATAAACAATCTTGTTTTCTCCGCCCCTTCGATCGCCGCTTTCTTCCGCGCCGGGGTTATCTCCCTCTCCTCTTCATCTTCATCATTCCTCCACCCGTCGCCATCGCTATCCACATCGCTATCCACGGGCCTCGGCCTCCCTCGCTGGAGCCGGCGTTTAGGCTTTACAAGTCCACCCTCACTTGACACGGAATCCTGCAGTTTAATATCATCATCATCAGACTGGGTAGCTGCCGTAGCCGATCTCCGTCCACCGCTCCGAGACGTAGTCATGCTTTGGTCGTAAAAGTACAAAATGAAAAAGCCAAAATAAGCTCGAGGAATTTACAGTAAACTGATGCCTTCCATAATTAGTAATTGCCCATGAACTGATTGATACTCGAGCAGAGAGTTAAGGTAAGGGGCGAAAAAAGAATGTGATCTTCAATTGCCGTGACTCAACTCTCCCAACGAATCTTTTTTTCCTTTTGATTTGGAAGAAGACGACTGACCTCCTCGAGAAAGTAAATAAATTATAGGTATAACTGAAGACCAGAAATATATGAAAAAGGAACCTCAATCCTGGGAATACAGAATGAAGTCTGAAGTTGAATTAATTATCTTTCGTAAGGTAACTCGTTGCGTGAAAAGCAGAGGTGCGAGGAAAAGGTGGAAGGAACTTTTGGACAGGTAAGACGCGTCCAAGATTGAGATGTGTGTGTAACATGAGGGCGCGTTTTCTGGAGCCCACTTTATCAACATGCCCAGCCCTGATATATCATCATGCCAAAAAGGGGAACCCCTTGCAGAAGACCAGCCCTTTAGGGGACGGGAGGCGGGAGCAACCGCAAAAACTCCCCTCATTCTGTGCTACGCAACCACTGTTTCTCGGGAACTGTCAACTTGTGAAATTCATCCACCGGTATGCACCGATCATACCCATACCGTGGCATGAGCACTGACTGTCCCTCCATCTGGCGCAATACCGTACCGTACGGTACCAGAACTTTCCACAAACTTCTTCACCAGAGGAGCCCCTGTGGCGATAGACCATCAAGGGTACAGTGCCAACATTGCATCTAAATCCAATATTCATAATCCACAGAGCGAGTGCCGGAAGCAGGTAGCAGCAATGAATAAATCTTCCCCACTCTCCCGAACGCCCGACTGGTCACAATCAACATAATACCAAACTTTTTAGGAGCCAACCGGTTTGTACGAGTACGGTAGTGGCAGTCCTTGATCCTCCGCGACCATACCGGTATTCGAGGAAAGGGAACTGTCTAAGTGCAGACACTGCGCCAGATCCACCATTCACTCCCCAGCTATAGGATCTCAATAAGCATCATCATCAAGCTGTCCGAAAATTTGTATTTCTTGCTTGGGAGTAATCTATCAGGTTATCGTACTTTGTGGTGGTGGATTATAGGTGATTCCTCATGATCCAAGTATAAGTATGGTGTGTGTCATACCTGTGATCCCTAGTTATGCGTAGGAAGCGGGTTGCTGCGGTACCCTACCACAGGAGCTAGCAGTGGGGAATGATACTACGATAGCACGTCCAAAATTCCACTCCCGGACCAAGGAGAGAAAAACACAGAGAGAATGTTCTCTTTTAGCTCGCGGTTGAGATAGATGGAGATAAAAATACCCCGGACTAAGAGAGGAAACTCCAACGTCCTCGTGCGAGACTCTCAATCATCACTGTTCCTGTTGTGCTGTGTGATTCCTAAGCAACCAATCCAATTCAAAAAATACCCTATCATTGATAAGCGAGGGGTTGTTGACAATAAACGGTAGAGCCGCAAACAACCGTGGCGGGAACTTTAAAGGTGAAAAAGTATAAAAGTGCCTTGATGCCAGATTGCATCAAGAATAGCCGAGCATAACTTGTTCTTCACCACTTTTACTCATCCGATTTTAGGGAGGGGTGGGTGAGAAGGGGAGGAAGAGGAAGGGGGAGGAAGGAGAGAAAAGGCGGAAAGAGCTGTGAGTGGTTCGCGCTCCGCTGCATGCGCTTGCGTGTCGGCGGGACTTTTCATAGAAACCGGTACCCGTGCAAGCACAGTACGGCACGGTATCGTACCAGGTTTCTGGCTGATGCGGTACGCACTGACCGGGATCCTGCTGCTTACAAAAGGAGGGGCCTTAATATCATTGATCCATCCTCCGAAACATCGACACGGGCGAACGCCGCAATAGCTCAAGATACCGATAACCGGCTGGGCTGTCGATCAGCCGTTCATGTGTTCCGCTTAGGCTTTGGTCCCCCTGCGGGACGGTGGCAGATCCAAGGCAATCATTAAAGCTCCCTTTTCTCCGTTACCTAACTAACCGCGAATGGACGATGCCTTCAGTATTGGCTCTAAGGGCTCTTGTCATTGACCGTTTGTCCAAGAGCTTCTCCAAGATATCCCCTACAGCATCCATAATGAGACATATTCGTTTGTTGCATCCAGAGTATCAATTAAAGATGGGATTGAACAAGTTGATTGATTATGCAGCAACCGCAAAAGGATTGAACAAGTTGTTACAGTATGCTTGCCAGTATCAAGTTCCGATCAGTATCACGCTCTTCCATCCCTTTTTCTCGCCTTCCTATATATCACCCCAGCTTCTTCTCCTAGGTTGCCGGTACATAGCAAGGACCTTCCCCAAGCTCCTATACACGAAATATTTCCCACAACTTGCGTTTTCCTGACCACCCGAAGCTCAGAGTACTTAAAGAGAAATAATCAAAAAATTTACATTTATGACAACTCTGAAGAAGCTTATTCGAAATATTCTTCTCCCCTGGGCCCATATCTAAATCATTGCCAGAGCAATAGCGACAGCACACAATGCCATTGCTCCACCAACGGGGTACTCTCTCCCGAGTGCACCACCTTCAAAGATTATCGGGGGGCATGGAGCTGCCGTGACAATAGGAGTTGGTCTAGGAACCTGGATCTGGCCGTCAGCACTGTGTACTCCAACCCCAGACATTGAAGTCGCTGGGGCTTGCTCAGAAGCAGGGCCCTGCTCCACTTACCTTCGGGGGAATAGGCAAAACTGTTGTTGGGCAAGGGGCAGGTTCAACAACCTGTTCCGCTTCATTAGATGGTTTTATTGGAGATGCAGGGGGCTTTGGTACCAAATACGGAGTGCAAGCAGATAATTCAGGGCCTTGAATCTGGCCATCCTCGATCTGCATGACCTTTATAGAATATCAGAATTCGTGTCGGAAGCCAAGCATATCGAGATATCAAACCTTACTCTGGCCAGCAACTAATGCCGCAAGGGAGGCAATCGCAATCGCAGGAGTCGCGAGCCTCATTGTTTTTTTATCTAGGGAATAACAATTGAAAGGTAGTTTGGATATTGGACAATAATAGCTGTGGCTTCGAACTTGGGGAGCCAAAAGGACATTGCCCACTCCTGAGTGTCATGGCCCTTCGTTGGCACTTTATAGAAACCTCCATGCTTCCTGAGCCTGTATTTTCCGAATAAATACGGTGCTCAAGTGTGGGCCGCTATAGCGATATCGACCGACGTCGAAGTGTGACTGCCGTAGACGGATTTGGATCCCGTCCGGGGGGGCGGAAAACCTTCCTATCCCACCCCCAAAATGGGCGAGGGTACCATCATAAGCTCCGAGCTCGGTTGTGCAACAGGAGTGACGATGCACCCATTATTTTTGCAGTTTTCGTGATCCTTCCGACAGATTCGTAGTAGCTTTTCCGTCGTTGGAGAATTCCTAAACTTTCGATACTTCGCTCTAGGCCGAACCGCTAGAGAGGCGTTTAACCCCTTGCCGACTAGACAGGAGCGGCCTTAGGTATTAGTGGATGTTCTATGGGTCCCCGATACCTTCTGGGTGCTAGGTGAGTGACATCCCATAATAGCCCGTCTCAACACATAACATAATACATCCGTACCGAGATCGGTTCTTATCCAGAAGGCCATCAGGATAGCCGGTTCTTCACGATAGCGCCCCTATCCTTTGGATATTCGCGGAACCGCTAACACAACACCTGCCCTAGCACCACCTCGGACCAAAGTGGTCAGAAGAAATGAGACTTTCTCTCCCGGTAGGGGCTAATGAGATACGGCCTCAGTGTAGTAGCCTCCCTAATGGTCTCTAAGGCTCTCTGGCCCAAACGCAGCTTCTAAACATAGGTCCCGTGTTGCGATTGAGCTATGGGACACCCGAGCACAGGTGGTGACCCTGCCCTTTGTTGTTCACAGCACATATCACCGTCCTTGAGCCATTGTTCCCACCCTCAATTATGCCAGAGGGGCGGTGGGTATTCCGCAACTGGCGCTTTTGCTTTTGTTGACCACAGCCCCACCTTCGGTGGGCAAGGCTAAGGTAGCAATGTGGTTTTTTGGGTTGTGATACCATTCCCGCTGGCAAAATGAGTTTACGGGCAGGTGTTCACAAAGCCCGCTTCAAGTCAGCCTTGGTACAGTGTGCGAGCACCAGCAGACGAAGATTTATGAGCAATTCGGCCTTATCCTGAAAATGGATCCCTGCATACATCCGAACTCTGAGAGGTTTTCAGAGATAATTCTCATTTTGCTCAACGGCGGGCACCATCGCCTCTCATGCTGGAGTGGGCCTTTCGTGTGCGCGGTTCATCTCTAGCGGTTTCCTGCACTTAGCATGGCGGGTTTTGCAGCCCGGCTCGGTAAGCGGTCGTTTCTCCTTCGCCATCTCTCAACCTGATATTCTACACAACGAACCAGCAAATTAGTTTCTCAACACAACAAACGCATCCACTTGACATATGTCCCATCCCGGCCCGATCGCAGACTTTGGAAGGACCCTTTCTCGGGAAAATCGGGATCTTATGTTGCCGTGTTCCAGCGAGCAGGGTAGGGTAATAACGACGTATTGTGCCTCGGGTAACATTTTTGGTTGTGTCTGGCAGGCGACATCATTTCCTACGGGTTTGTGAATAGGGGGAGAACGACAATCGGAATGTCTTCCATGGCACAGCACGAGTAGAGTCTTCCCCCAAAGCAAGACGAATATAGAAACAACGGCAGAACACAAGCATCCTAACCTCTTCTTGCTTCCCGGTTTGTGGGGTTGAAACAAAGGGGGGTGCCCCCAGGATCAAATTAAGCGAGATGGTATCATACAAATAACTAAACTCCCGAAAAATCAGGATTGCACGACCAAGCCGCGGGACGGGATTTGAAGTGTTGCAAATATCATATGTGGGAGGGGAAGTTTGAATACACGAGCATGGGGGGAGGTATAGTTTAGAATGGGGCAGCAGAGTATTTTTGTAGGGATTGAGAACACTCGGAATACGGTGTCATGAAGCAGAGTGGGCGATGGGTTGGTGAAATCGTGTTGTGGATTTCTTGGCACGGTGCAGATCATCCGCGTTCTTGGTCTCAGCCAGGTTCGGAATCTCTCGCGCCTCACACACAGGGACGAGAGAGGCCCAATTGTCATACCAGGCCCGCGCCATGGTGACAACCTAGCCCATGGCTCAGCTTGGAGGAAGGAACGAACCCAGTCGGCTACCACGCATCAAACTCTAACATCCAAGTTGCCTTTTTCCATCTCATCTTTCCCATTCTTTCTTTCTTTCTTTATTCTCTCGTTATCACATCCCTTTCCCTTCTTTCCTTCCTTCCTTCCTTCCTTTCCTTCCTTCCCTTCCTTCCTTCCTTCCTTCCTTCCCTTCCTTTTCCCTTTCCCGTTTCCTTCTCATTTTTCATTTCATTTTCCATTTCCTTTTCAAACATGGAGAACCCCGACATTCCTCCCATAAAAATCGCCAGGCACATTTCTCACGCGGGAGTCACTTTCGAAGTATTTCGTCCAGAGGAATTACCCGGCATACCCATCTTCGGAGATCCCAAACAGCGGCGGAACACCGCCAGCAGCAGCGCCAGCAGCAGCGCCAGCAGCAGCGCCAGCAGCAGTAACAGTAACAGCAAAAAACGAGGGGTCGATGAAGAGGAGCAGGGCTGGGAAAAACGCAGGCGTAGTGAGCAACCATACCTTTGAATTTCTTTTTCTTCCTTTCTTTTCTTTTGCCTATTTGTATTGGTCGCGTGTGCTGATTGGTTGGTGGTTTTTTTTCCTCTTCAAAATTGTCCGTAGCTACCATTGAAAGCCAATTTTTTGATAGAGTGTTTATCAATTTGGAAACCCAGGTCTTCGCCGAGGGGATACGATTACCAAAGTTACCAGATTGGTTAAACGCGGTACGCGAGGATCAGTTGGATACGCGGGCGCCCGGAGTGTTCCTTGTTCGCCCGTCCCTGGAGCACTTTCGAAGCCGATTTGTGGAGATGATGGGCCTTCTAGAAGCGATTGGGGTAGAGATGGGTGTTGTGAAGGTCAAGATTCCTGAAGGATGGTTTGTTCTCTCCTTTTATATCCTTCCAAATTGCTCTGATCGTCATCTGCGAGAGTGATTAGCATCCTTGCCTTTGTTTCGTCCCATGTTTTTTTCCTTTTCTTTTCTTTTTCTTCTGGGCAATGGGTTACACATGCTGACTGATAGCTAATACACAGGAATGATCCTCCGCCAATCCCTTCCTCGGGGAGCGATAGTGTCCCACCGGATCTTGAACTCTACACGATGACCCAGCGGCTGCCTCTTCACCCTTCGTCAAAATCAAACCTAACCCCAATATACCATGTAACTTCTTCCATCAAGCGTTCAATATCAGCATCGCAATGGCGAGACCTCATCCAAACCCCGACCCGACCGGCCGCCGCCCTATCGGAGCTCAAAATGTGCTATCGAGGCCGTCAGTGGAACAACATCCTCACGGGAATACCGCGGGATGGCGCAACCCAATACTCCTCGGACAACGACATAACGGACGACCTGCGCAGCTACCTCTCCCTCTCCGACCCCAAACTAACATCACTCCCGGGTAACGCCCTCCACGACAACATAACCGCCGTGACAGGAATCCACACACCGTACCTATATATTGGCCAGGCATACACCATGTTTGCTCTACACACGGAGGATTACAACGCGCTGTCCCTAAACTACCAACACTCTGGCGCACCCAAATCATGGCGCGTCTGCTCGCCACGGAACTTCACTGCCCTGGAAGATTTTATCGCAGCAAGCGTCCCCAACACCGGGAATTGCTCGCAGTTTGTCAGGCATCAGAGTGTCTATTTACCCCGGCAGACGCTTGAGGGAGCAGGTGTGAGGAATACACTCGTTCGACAGTTTCCAGGGGAAATGGTGATCACTTGGCCGCTGGCCTATCATCAAGGGTGGAACGAGGGGGTTAATGTCAACGAGGCGTGTGGATATGGGAATAAGAGGTGGAGGGAGCTGTTCCCTGAGAAGGCGAGGAGAGTAAAAGAGGGTAGGGGTGTCAGTGGGGGAGGTGTTTATAGAGCTTGTGCTGGGAAGTGTGCTGGTGGGGTGCAACCGGTTCGGCTAGTGTATGGGGGGGGGGAGTAATGGATGGTTTAAGGGAGGAGGGGCTGTACATACACGCTTGCGACTTGTGATATATGGGGGCTGGGTGTACTTGTACGTATGTTTGCCTAGAAAGATATAGCTATCAGGCACCGGTAATAGGAATGTTAATTAATAATATTATTATAAGGGTTCGTCGGTGGCCCATTGATTGGTTGACTTGGTGAACCAGGGATCCGAACGCTCAATGCCCCTTCAGTATGCATGCTCGCAAGATGCTGTTAAGTAAGGGCTTATAACTGCGGACGAGGGATCATTCGGGGAAGGCGCCACTCCCGCGGGGCAAGCCAGACACATCGTTAACGCTAGCCACCGAGGGCGGGCGAGAAAGAAAAGTAAAACTCTTGCGGAGATTAAAAAGCGTCAACCCTGACAGCGCAAACAAAATCTGGCGGGTTCACACCACTCTCGTTGACCTCTATCAACAGGCAGAGTAGGTGGGCGTTGTGAAGCTCATATCATATCAGGACGTCTTTCCGAGAAAGTGGATATGTACATATGATATATTATGCTAGAGTAGACATCACTCTTGGCCCCCCCCAATTTCTGCGAACCGGAAACCGCCATCACGGCTTAGCCCTAAAGATCTGAGCGAACCCTCTATCTTTCGATGTGCGTGGTCGTCGCCCACGCGTCGATCTTCTCGTCTCGTCTTGTTTGATCTTGTGTTTCCTTTGTTCCGGGTTCACCTAGCTTACGTACCTTTTAAACTGTGCTCCTGGGTCCCATGCGGTTTGTACTGGCGAATACGCACGTTCTTGTTCGGGATTTTCTGGGGAATGTGTGGGTTTCCGTTTGTGAGGCTTGGGGTTGGTAGAGTGGTGCGGTATGGGTATCATAGTAAGTTGAAGGGGGGGGGGGTTAGTTCCGTGACTCGACTGGGGTGTTTTCCTTCCTTCTCAGCAAGCCCTTGTTGTTTATCATTGGACTATAATGCTATCATAGATAAGGTATCGTATAATAGCTCTACTAGGTGGTATCGGGTGATGTTAAAGCCTTCGGTTTTGTTGTTTTGGCCGAGTGGTGGATGGGATGTCATAGAGGAATTGGATGGGAATTTGGTGTCCATCGAGGGGGGGTGCTAGTATTCCAAATTGGCGTATCGTTGTGCCCCGGGGTGCTTGATCCGGGGTTGACGCTGATAGGTGGAGAGTTTGTGTCTGTTGGTTCATATGTGCCGTCTGCTGGGGGGTTGGGCTGGGATATGTTGGTATAGGCTCTTAGGTTATTTACTCCTAGTGTTGGATGTATCATACTTTGACTCTCAGAGCACAACAATAGTATGTATCTCCCTCAATATATATACCAAATTTACACCATGGGGGGGGGTCTTGAGCTACAGTATATATGTCTAACGCCAGCAAGATACCGGTAGACACTAGAAGGCTATTAAATACGAAAGCACTTTGCAGTGGCAAGTCCGCATCACAGGTATGTAGTAACTTACCCCGTTCGGCGAAAATCAATTGAGGGGGGGTTTCACAGCTAAATATAAGTGTCACTAGTAGAAATATATTTCCAACGAGAAAAGGAAAAAAAAATTCTATAACCTTGATCACTATTTACTAACGCCAAATTTCGCCCCATGTTTAGAGGGAGGAGGGGGGGATGATGATGATTAGAACAATAACATAGAGAGTGTGAAGGAAAAGAAGACTCCCGTGTTACAAGTACTATACCAGTCTCCTCCTCAGAAGCTCGCCGCGATATTTCCTAGTAATTGTGTAGATGCTCTGAGATGAGAAGAGGAGGGGGGGGGCTTTTTTGTTTCTCTTTTTTTGGCTGGCTGGTATACCTTTATTCAAGATAGGCAGCCCACGGTCGTTGCGGCATGCACAGATACGCTGAGCGATACAGTGCCGGGGAGTCGATTTCTTGTTTGCTACAGCCTCGTTCTGGTACTGTTCGACGAGGCAATTCGTGTTGAAATTTTTTTGCAAGGGCCGAGCAATATACCGGAAGCATATGAGAACAAGAGATGCGCATGAACCCCATTCTATCTAAGATGGTAAGAAAGAACTACTATTTATGCTGTGAGACAGCACTTCAGCAGCGGAGAAGAAATGAAAGCGAGCGGTTCTGGAGGACAAAAGAAAACAAATGAGACCTAGAGGTGACATGAGCGAAGGATGAAATCCAACCAGTGGAAGACGGAGTACAGTGAACCGTCACTAAGGGAGAATGACCGGCTCTGTCGTACTGAAGACGTGAAAGGTGCATATCTGAAGGCCCGATTTCAACAATTCTCAAGGGAATGTGACGCGGGTGATTTCTTGTGATAATAGATTACCAGCTGGGAGCCTAGGATATACACTGCGCCTGGAGCGTCGAGAGTTCTAGATAATGACTCGCTAACTTAATACCATGCCGTATATCCCTTTGTACATTGTGTGATCATTTTGCTCTCTCTCCCGCCCTCTCTAAGCATTATGTCTTGCAAACCCTATTGCACTGTTCCGAGAGTGCTTTGCTTAGATGAGTTCTGGAAGATGCTTGAGGTTCTCTGCTACTATTTATTCTTGAATGGATATTATATATATTTTTCTATGATAGTATATACCATATCATTCCACAAATTTGATGTGAAGTTAAAGGTTGCCCCTGAACTCCAGGCCGCCGGAAATAAGACGTGAAAGACCCCAGGCACTTGTTATAGTACTAGGACAAAAGATTCGTCCGAGGCCCATTTTACACGAAAAGTAGCCGACGTCGACACCTTCCCCCTGGCCACAATTTGTATGAGAATCCACAAAAATTTGGCTGTGTATTAGAAAGTCCGTAGATAATATAATGAAAGTTACAAAACTTTTAAATATCACAAAGAGATGGAGAAATGGTTGTTTAAGTAGAAAGGAATTGGTTGCCATGTACCTTTTTGTATGGAGCCCCATACAAAAATCTAGGTCACTTTCATGCAGGCTGATGCAATCATAAACAATGGAAGCAGCTTTGATCCCTTGCACTTCTACTTCAAGAAGTTTGAATAGATTGTGATTCTCTAGTTGGAGGAAAGATTTGAAGTGTTTCTATCCCCGCAGTGTTGGGAGTTGTCAGTTTGAAAATGTCAAATTTCGCCCTAAAACTGGTGTCGGATGAATCTTTTTGTCCCCCTACTTTATCATGGGGAATTAAACTCATAGACTCCTGCTGATTACATAGCTGGTTAATTGACTCTTGAAATATAAGCTACTGCGCTGGCCATGCGTTTCGCGTAGAAGCTCAACGTGGGAAAGAATACTCATCCTACTCGTTTTCATATTATGGGGTTGATGGCAACAATTTATGCCACTGCTCGTCAGCCATAGTATTATTATCGGAGCGGATACATACTATACGTTCTCAAGTTAAGCCAGATTATTGAAACCAGCAGCTGACTGTCGAAATCAACTGACTGTCGAAATCAAGATTCCTTCGTCTTTAATGAAGGAACAGCCCGAACACAGAGAATGAAAGGAGATGGGCTTGGTTGAGTGTAGGAAGGGATTTGGGAGGGGGCGCCTGGAAAATTTGGTGTATGATAAGACAAAATACTAATATTATTACGGAAGAGCGATTGTATTCCTAAATTAGAGTAATCCTGTTTAGGGCATCATGTCCCATTGGAGTATCACGAGTCTACTATCCTTCGACCTCTGTAGCTGTTCTGTAAGCGAGTGATTGTCTGTGAACCCCCGAGATTCATTGCAAACGGGTTTTTTTCCTCTTTTTTCCTTTTTTCCTTTTTATTTTTACTGACTCTGTCTCTCGGCTAGCTTTCGTTCGAAACCTTATTCTTCCAGGAGTGCAGGTTAGTAAGGGAAGTGGAGTTCTTAATCCCGGGTTGAGTTAGTGGTTTTGCGGAGGCTGGAGATGCAGGGCAGCATCCAAAGGCTTGGTGCCAAGACAGCATATAAGTTTATCTAACCCCAGTTGGGCTGAATTTCAATCAAGGCCGGAACCACGAAACACAACGCCTGAGAAATAACATCTCGCATCTTCAAAACTTTGCACCTTACACCGCCGTTCCCAGGGCCACGAACGTCGCGAATACCACCCCCCCCTCCGCCCCCGGAAAAGAAAAGGGGGTATTTCAATATTAAAAATGTCACTCTTGAAGCTCCCCACCGAACTCCCCTTCGAAGTCGCTGCTCACCTCCATTCTAAGGATACAGCCACCTAGTTTTGGACATGTCGCTGCCTCTTTAGCACTTTGTGCGCCTCCCTAACAGACAGCATATTCTGCATCCGCTCCCCGCCCAGGGCCCGCAGGGCATCCCACACCCCCGCCAGAAAACTCAGTAGGCCTCGTGTTAAGACACTCCTCTCCCCGGGATAGCGGAGCACCCATATAACTACCGTAGGACCATACGTGACGACATCCACTGAGTCTAGATCTACGGTCAAGTTGCTGCTAGAGTGCGGGGTGCGTACTGATGTGGTGGATGATATGGGGAACTTGGTTATCTTGCACCCTGCTGTTGCCAGGCGGTGGGATTTGCTGAAGCTTTCCCTGCAGTGGCCGGGGGCGCTCGCGGGAGTTAAAAACATGAGTGATAGGCATAAGCACGAGATGCTTGAGGCACTTTATACTATTTTTGCTTTCGGGAGGGATGATTTCGTTGGCAGGGTTTGGAATTTGGTTGACGAAATTCTGTCAGCGTTTTTGCTGGTTGAGGTTTTGGATAGGGGGAGGGGTTATATATTGTTCGGTGTTGGGGTAGTGATGAAGTCCTTAGCTTCCGAGTGATTGTCCACGTCACCTTTCTACGGTGATCACGCGTCCACACTTGACAGTGCAACCCTCCTTCTCATTCCCCAATTGACCAAAAATAACGCCAACAGTCCCCTAGCCGGTCGCTCCGAAAGCATCCAGCTACTCACACCTCCTGCTCACTACCGCCTCGGCATATCCACCCAGCTCATCGCAGCCAACCGTCTAAACCTGCAGAGCAGCGCCCGAGGAACCGGCACAATCCTGCACGAGGCCATAAGACTTCAATACCCTTTCTCGAAGCTCTCCTCGCAGGGCAGGACAAACATGAGCTTCTCTAACAGCGGCGGCCAGCCCCCCCTCCACACTGCGGCAGCTATGTTTACCGACCCGGCCATCGTCCGCTTACTACTCGGGGACCCGCGCGTGGGCTGCAGCTGAGTAGCACAGGGGCTGCACAGCTCTGCACGAGGCGATAGCCAACGGCAAGCTCGTGGGTGTGGAAACCCTAGCAGATCCGGGGTGCCGATTCTCGAGGGGCCCCTTCTCAACAGGCCGGAAGTGCTGGATGGCATGACGGCTGCACTCCCACCACATCATACTCTCTCTCCTCGCGCAGCCGGAAATCAACGACCTGCCCATCGACCACAAGAGCCGCACACCACTGCACCTAGTCGGGGAACCTGGCGACACGACCGCCATCCGCATACTATTGAAGCACTACGCGCCGTCCAGCCTCCCACCTCGAAAGGACTACACCGGACAGACGCCTTTGCAGCTGGCAGCCCGCCACAGGGACCGCCTCGCCATCGACCAACTCCTACCCAATGGCCGCTTTGACATCAGCTCGTGTGACATGGGCTACTAGGCACCGCTCCATCGGCACGGTGGCCGGTCCGCCTCTGCCAGAGAATGCTAGCCAGGGACTGGCGCATCAGCGCGAACATCGTGGGGAACTTTATATGGTGACTCGTTCGAGGCGAAGCTGGGGTCCGCCCGCGAGGAGGGAACCCTGGATTGCTGGGGTGGAATGAGTAGGAAGGGGTGGATATGAACGTTTCCGCCCCGGGCCGGGAGGTGGCGTGTTTCCGGGCCGGGGCGTGGGCCACAGGGTGTGGATTCTGCCCGATGGTGTATTCGCTATTCACCATGTGGAATCAGGGGCCAGAGTGAGTAGTCATGTAATTTAAAGCAAACCATATTCTTAACCTTAAAACTGTCTCAATTCGTTCAAACATTATTAGACGTTTCACTATGATATATACCATTTCCCATAACAAGTTGCCCTATTTCACAAGACGGCACCCCCTCCCGAAACCCATGAAAAGTAATACTCTGTACTTAAGAAAGTCAGGCATAGAAGAGCAACAATAAGCAATCTAAACCCCAAGACAAGCGAGCATCTCTCAAGACCAACTTAACCCCCCCCGCACTCTCGGAGCCATCTCCGGGAAATGCACATCCCTCTCGGACCATAGCAATTTCCGAAAAACACATGACATGACGGAGAGGCTAGTCGTCGTTTGTCCGAGCTTGTGAAAAAAGGCGTTACAGCAAGTTGACTGGTAAAGGAAGAAAGCAGTAGCGCATGTGCCGTGGACAATCGATATGGTGAAAAAGTAAGTAAGTGGAGTGTAACAAATAAAACAACTATCATACCAAGTTAGTCTCAGGGGTGGGACCTGGATGTGTACCCGATGGAAGGATGTCTTCTGTAATACGGTAGCTGAGCGTTGTTTACTTGCTCGTGTCAATGCCAAAAATGTTCGAGAGTGGAGCATGCCGATCTCTTAGATGTACTCGAGTATTATACAATAATAGCGCTCTCTCGGGTTTGGTTTAAGCGTTTGCTGGGGTCAGGTCATCCTTCATCACTCGTCACTACCCTGAAACCAGGGGGGGGGCCTTTGGTACAGTAACTCAATGGAGAACAGGCGCGAAATGGGGAGGCCGTTTTCAAGTAAAATTGTTGCTCCGTTGTTATCGCGAAGAATGGGAAGGTAGGAAGAAGAAAAAAGTTCAAGAATCTCCTTTCCTCAATACGGGGTAATCCGTGTAGGAGTTCTTTTTTTTGTTTCATTCTGTATGATAGGAGGGGTGAAATCGGTAGTTTTCTTCATCCTAACGTACTGTACAGCACTAGTACTGTACCTGCCAAGACGGGGATTTTTGTTTGATAATATTACGGAAAGGGTAGGTTGGAAAGGACCCCCTACTCACTCGCGATAGAGCACTTACAATGTATCAGGTAAAGTATGGGGGAAGCTGAGATATTCTAGACGTGGGAGGGCTTTTCCTATTTTGTTTTCAGGTCAATTACTTGGAGATCTGTAAAGTTCTGATGGTGCGGGGGACAACGATTTTTTGGTGTTTTGACCCCTGTCGTGTTATAGACGACCCTTATTGCCCATGGCTCATCCTTTACTTATCCAGCAAAACTAAAGTTAAAACCACGTCACATTCATTAATTTTAAAACATAACTCTTCTAGACATCATATTCTCCCCTCAATTCGCAATCCACAACTACTCAATCTGCCCCGAGATTACCACATCATCGATAGCGAATCCCATCAACCTCGTCCTGTTCGCTTCTTGGACAACGATCTTGATCCGTACTCCCCAAACCGAGGGGTACTCGCTCGATATCATATCTATCCTCTTTCCACCTTCCACAGACACCGTCTCAGTATGTCTCCAGGCGAGTTCACTGTGGAAATCATATCCTTCAACGATGATGTCGCCTCCAGCAGCTGGCTCGTCAGGTGCTATGGAGAGGGTGCCAAGCCAGAAATCGCATTTTGTGGAAAGGGTTATGTTTAGGACGTCTGGGGTCGTATGTAGCATTGTACTGGTGCCTAGGACTGGGTCGGAAATTGTTGGCAGGGTGGGTAGGTCGAAGTGGGTGCGGAACAAGAGGTTTCCATAGGGCGCCCCAGGGCTGACCTGGCAGGGGAGGCTGTGATTGCCTGGAACCTGTTCAAACTACAGAGGGTTTAGTTGGGCGGGTGAGAAGAAGGTAGGGTGGAATTACGTCTTGGATGAAAACTTTCCAACCACCATAATCTTCCCTAGGACATGTTGCGGGTGGCTCGGGGAAGGCGCAACAGCGGCCTGGCAGACTTGGTTAGCTGCTGCGCAAAAAAGTATAATGCGACAAGGAGAAAACGAGGGATGTACTAACTTGTGACCTTAATATCATCAATGAAGAAACCCTCGTTCGTCAAATCCAAAATTGTGAGCAGCCCAATTCCCTCGAAGCCTTGCCCTTCGACATTAAAATTTAACCCTCCGGCGGCATTCCTCGTTTCTGTTTTAATTAATCTTCCGTCAAGGTCAAATCTAACCCGTCTGTTAGCCATTAACCACACAGCCTCACGGCAACAAGTACTCACGCCGTAACGTTAATCCTCGAATCATTAAACCAATTAAATGTGGGTTTGACATAAAAAGACTTCAAATCGAATGCACAATTCCTCGGGTCCTATCCTTATTAGCACTGCGTTAAACTCCTTGGGACAAGTCAAAAACATACACCATCCTGACTCATGGCAATGATGTCTAAACTTGGTGGGTAAACAAATTGCCTGGTAGCTCTTTGGACAAATAACCAGGCGGGATAACTGCCTATTCCGGTTATTGTACCTTCCATTGAAAATTGGCTATTCCTGGCTTTGCCGATGCTGAGCGGCGCTGCGGGGTTTATGGATCTGGAAAAATTGAAGCCTTTGTAGGGTGGTCGCGGTGTGAATGAGATTCCATCGTAGAGGTCGTCAAACTATTTATGTTAGCGCGGCAAGGTGGGTTGTATCTTTGGGGGAGGGGGGGGGCGAACATCTAGAGTAGTATCTAAACCGGCCGATGATGCAGCTATGCAACGACCAGTGCCGGTCGGAACGTACGGAGACGAGGCACGCGTGCCCCTTGGGATGTACGGATTGATTGAGCTCGAGATAGAACTTGGGCCTGAACCATAGTATGAGATGGAAGTGTAGGATGAGAGAACTGTTGGGTCGGCATAATAGGATTTCACAGGGACATCAGTATATGTTAAAGTTCTCGTCACAAACTTGGTCACCGCTTGCCCAGGGGGGCAAGTGGTTGTGTATTTGGCCACAGTCGGAGCAACAACTGTCTTCGTACACGGCGGCTTAGTCCATGAAGGTTCCTTCCCACCACATTCTGGTGCCAGGCTGTTCGGGGTTAGCAACGTTCAATTTTATAGGAGGAAAGACTTACAAGCAACCACCCCAACCTTGGCCGCAAGCGTCTATTCCGTCGACACATAGAGAGACAGTGCATGTCGATGCTGCCGTTGTTGTAGATGTTGTGACAGTTGTTGGTGGACAAGGCGGCCTTGAAAAGGTAGGGGTTTTGGGACCCCCGCATTCTGGTGCAAGCCTGTAGCACTAAGTAAGTTATGTCGAGCAACAGAACTGAAGAAACATACGTGCATCCTCCGTAAAACTGCCCACACTTGTCGATCCCATCATAGCAGATCGATTGGCTACATTTTGATGTTGAGCAGGCTGGTTTGCTAAAGGTTGGCCAAGCTGTTCCACCAGTGCATACCGGATCTGGGCTATAAAAGGGTTAATCACCGAGAAAACTAAATGGGAAGAAAGAGATGATAACGTACAAACAGCCCCCATACATCTGCCCACATTCATTGACGTAATCGGCACAGATCGTACGGTCACAGGTCGCTGAAGCACTGGCTGTGGTTGACTTAGTGGTAGTAGTAGAGTTGCATGGCGGCTTGGTGAAGGTGGGCCATTTGGTTCCGCCGGTGCATGCAGGGTCAAGACTGTCCTGTCAGTATATACCAGGGGCCATCAGAAAAAGGGCAGCCTACAAGCAGCCGCCGTACATCTGTCCACACTCATTGACATTATCCACACAAATCGATCTCGTACACGTTGTAGTGGTATAATTTAGCGTTGTTGTTGGGCATGGAGGTTTGGTAAATGTCGGGAATGCGGTACCACCCGTGCACGCTGGGTCAAGACTGTCGAATTATTAGGCCAAATACTTTGGGTGTATTAGAGTTCGGAGAAACGCACAAGCAACCGCCATACCACTTTCCACACTCGTTCACATAATCCGCACAGATAGTTCTAGAACAAGTAGTACTAGCACATGGTGGCTTGGTGAAAGTCGGCCAAACACTCCCTCCTGTACAAGCCGGATCAAGACTAATCACAACTCACAATCAATACTTCATTCATTCATTCTTCTCCTTCTTTCCTCCCCATCACAAACAATGCAAGGAACAAACATACAAACAACCCCCATACCACTTCCCACACTCATTGACATAATCCGCACAAATGCTTTTCGGGCATCCGCTGACGCTAGTACTAGTAGTGGGAGTCGGCGGTGGGGAGGTGATCCCCGGCGACCGAGACTGAGCAAGCACTCCTCCCAGGCCCAAGCCCACCACCCCTAGTAGATAGAATTGAGGCTTCATCGTGTAGCGAACGACAAATGCAAACGACAGGACAACCGTAAAAGGTTAAAGAAGGATAAAAAAAAAGGGGGTAGGGAAAAAAATAGGAAGATAGAAGGGTTGGAGGTGAATATATACATGTTTCTCCAGCCGCAACAGTGTACTGGGGTACGGGGCATTTGGTTTGGCAACATCTAAGTTCAAGACTCCACTGGGCAAATTAGTGAATTTGATTGCTCACTCGCTCCCTCTCCTTGCTTTTTGCTTCGGTCGTGGTTCTGGTCTCGAAATGGTGGTGGTGGTGGTAGCGGTGGTGGTGGGGTACGGACACATGTACGATGCTGGTACTTGTACGAGTACCGTACTCGCACAGTACTTGAACACGGGCTGCGCTCTTTAGTTGAACATGAATGGGATGATAACCTCTAGGTACAATTGTGGTACAGCCATAATCGACACTTGAGTGAGCGTTAAGATTCATATGAGCCCTTGGCGCCAAGATGATGAGTGATAGGGGGCATTTGTAGGAAATAAGCAAATTACGGCTTGGCGGAGACCTATTTTTGGTATTCAAGGTGACAAACTTTAAGATGGAAAAGGTGCGGAATGTTTTGTTGCCGGATGGGAGCGGACGGGATTGTTGCTTGGCGACTGAATATGGGGGGGAGAGGTTACTTGCCGACTTGTGGGCTTTGATGAGGGTCGATACGAGATTTGTGGTACTGGGATCATCAAGTTAAGTGGCTTGCTATTAAAGTGGATGGCGGGTGGGGGATACAGGCTGCAGAGAGCGTTGTGGGAAAAGGAATGGATAACGGTAGCCCTATGGAAATTGCACTGAGGAGAGACCACAGCAGAGGCATCGATACCTGAGACTACATGCTCAATATTTAAATTAACCTGCAACCTTGCCACCACTCACTTCTCTGGAAGGACGTCCAGTGCAATTTCTCCTGCAGGTACCGGTATCCAAGTGCACGGGGAGAGAGGGAGGATCTAATTGAGGCCTCCTCTCGATATGTAATCTCTAAGCCCAAATCTCCTCCCTCCACGAGTGACTCGTCATGAACGCCTAATAACTGGTCGCTCACTCTCTTGTATCACTCACCCCACCGAAGAAGACCGGCGCCCAGAGTAAGGCCCCACCACACTACAGCCCCTTGCATTATCGTACATTTGGCGACTGCCGGCAGAGGCATTCAGCCCCGGGATTGAAAAACCTTTATGCGAGTTTTCCGAGTCGAGAGACTTTGGTGCGTGTGACGCCTTCTTGCAACAAAAAACCGACAGACCATCCCGAGACTTGGCACCCAAAAAGCGCTCTTTCAACCCCAGGGCTGAACGCCTCGAATGACAAGAGCTCTCTCTCTTTGTACCTAAATCGAAACCGAAGGACCCGATGGATCGTTTCCACTTGTTTTATATACTCGCACAGCCGAGTTGGATTTAGACATCCTGTGCTAGAATTGCCATCTTTGGTGCCCGACCTCAACTCGGCCCCTTGGGTGCTTCACCCTGCGTAGAGAGACTTATGGGAACCGAACTGTTCCGGGGGTTGGGGTAAGAGCCTGTATAGGGTATATCAGATGGGTAATAAAATAAGCTAAGTTGGGTTTGCAGGGCTGCCTCCGTGAGGCGGGTATCCGAGGTGGAGGGGTCAAGTTGAATTGAATGGAGTTCGTGGGTCGCACATGCCGGGTGGAAATGGCGACTTTAGAAAATCCGGGGTAGGCGAAGGGTTAGCTCCCATTGCTAATTGACATACTATAGTTCCAGGAGTTGGCATTAAACAGTAATACTGTTAATCCTCGACATGCACGGGCTCTCAGAGTTTGACCTTCAGCTTGGAATTTTTTTATAGCACCGCACCGTGAGCTTTTGGCTCTCCCCTGCTGCACCCTAGGGCATCAGGTAAAAGATACCCGCTCCCGACCTTCCAGTTTTACTATGATATTTATTCTTCGTTTTTGGTCACCTGGGCCTGAGTTAGGAGTATTGTAAAAACCTGTGTTCCCGAAATCGCCCAGATCTGTGTGCTTGTGCTGAGTTTGAGACAGTTTAGTATTCGAAAAGGGTTTGAACAAAGAGATGAATAAACCGACCCTGTTGGAACCGTCGCACGACGGCACAGGAAAGGGTTTGTGGTGCTCAGCCTCGGGTTCCTGCATGTTGGATTTAAAGTTTTGTTAAAGTGTTCTATCATAGCTATTTACAGTATCACATCGCGGGGAAGGACATTGTGGCCCCTTACGCTGTACGCTGGATTTTCCTAACTGCTCCGAGCCTATAGCACTCGTGTATCCAAATTCCCCAACTAGGGGGGTATTGTAATACCTCTTCGCAGCAGAGGACAAGAACTGATACATATTGACCAAGATATGGAAGACGGGGGAGCTCAATAGCGGAGCCTGTGTCATTTCTGTGCCTCACAACTTGGTCACTCGGTCGGCGGCAGTTCTCAAAAAGGTTTCCTAAAATTAAGACTGTACGAGTGCCATGTCGGATCAATGGTAGCCATGTAAGGTGCCATAGATAAGTGTCAATGTATGGAAGGATGAGGTTCTCACGGAAGTAGCCACTAGACTAAGAGATTTGACTTGGAACTTTGGCACTCTGGAGGAAGGATATGGAACGTAAGTTTACCGCATATAATACTTCGTTCACTCGCTCTCATTCGCTCCGCTCTAAACCTCTCTTCTCTCTAAATCAAACTAACAGTAAAGACAGAGGTATAAGTAAAACATGGTGCTGCATACTGGTCCACCTATGGATCACCTATCTCTGTGTTTGCCACACGTCCCTATTCCTCCATCACTCCTGTGATAGCAAAGAAAAGAACATGCGGATAAAATCCTTTATAGAACATTCTCCCGTATCCGTTACGTCTGCATATCTCCTGAACTATCCTTCCCACTCCAGTAAACAAAAACCAAGCACATCCGTCTAACAACAATAAGTACCATTCTCTGTTCAGATATCACCGGGTTCAAGGATTCAAAATGTAAAAGCCCAGTGGGCCGGCCTGCACAACCCTCGTTTATAAGCTGAACGAAACCACTTCCTTATCTGAATCATCACGGACAGCAGGGGAAAGTAAAATAGTATCCAATCTATAACTTGCGGGAGCACATCTGCTTGCATTCCCTTCGTTTTTAGGCCCCTCCGCCAGATCTTGGGCGCGTAGGAAATTCTAATGCTATCCCAGATCACGTTTCAGTTGCAAGTTCAAGCTGTGTTTACCCCTAGCCCATTCCCAGAGGATCTATCATTATAATGTTATTATCTTACTTTCAAGACCTCTTAAGTCCAGCAGTGTATATATCTCACACCCCATTCTCAATGCCTACAAGTGACAGTACGGCACCAAGCGCTCTTGACAGTATCCTAGATCTCTAAATACTTGTAGTCAATCACAAGGTGCCCTAATAGTTTCTCGAGTTACATGTGAAAATTGACCAGATATATCTACCTGTAAAATAGCAAACGATTTTCTGTGACAGGGGGTGGAAAGTTGCTTGGAAATTTACATGGTGCAAAACTAATGCTTATTGCCGTCTTCCTATTCACTGCTTGGAGATACGAGCGTGGGCGCGGGAATGAACACTCTAAGTGATATTCGACAACGCCACTAGAGTAGGACACATATTGTGTTTGTGTTTCCATTCATTGGAGAAGCAGCTCAGCCTGAGCCTCCGCCGGGATACTACCTCCATTTACTGGCGCTATGCATTGTCGTTTAATTAAAATCGAGTGATAAACGGTGACCATTTAGTTTCTAGTTTGAAACAAACCCAGACTAGATTCCAGGAAGGTAGCTCAGGCACTCATAAAGCAGATGACTTACCGTTTAAACGTCAAAGGCATGAGATATTTCCACCACTAGGGGTGGCCTGTGCCTCTAGTGGTGATACTGGTAGGTTTGATGGAGTCACTCACCATGGTTGCGTGTACTCGCACATGTGGGGCGTATTCCACCGCCACTATCCTCACCATCGTCCGCTCCTCCATAGGGGATTAGGCTTTCGTCTTGCGCACCTTTTCTACCCCTATAAGCTTAACGAGCATACCGGTAACAACATCCCACGAACCGCGTTAGCTTCTCTTGACGACCTCCCTTATCACCTGGAGAGCCATTCTTTGACATCGAAAGGCTTCGGCCCGAGCTCCTCTATTCTATGATAGCTGCCCTCTAGCCCTCGAAAACTTTCCTGCCCCACCCCTTGGCAGACCGTTGATACCGGTACCACGAAGGCCCTCTCTCGTAGAGGCTGTTCTGAGAGAAGGGGGAGGAGGAAACGTTCAGACAAGCAAAAAAAAGCCCTCGTTTCACCCTTCCTCTAGCATAAAATATGCTCTCCCGATCTTCTTACACCGGAGAAAGCTGCTAATCGTCCTTTGGAAGGAGCTTAGAGTCTCATCGGGCCGTCTGATCATAACAGCATCTGGTCCCAAGAACCCAATTAGCCATACATAATCGAGGGTATAACAACCGGAGAGCTCGTGATATTTTCTCAAATCCCCTTCTTAAGGCCTGTCTTCTAAGAGGAGGCGTCATTTGTGGGCCAGGCCCTACAAGTCATACATATATATATCCGGACCTCGGTATATAATTTCTAGGCTATTCTTGGTGGTCTTTATGGGTAGGTTTGTTATGAGAGTATGTATTTCGGCAGCTCTTGACAAACCGGCCCCCAAGACAACGGGATGCCAAACCCCCTCAAAAACGCACGGCGTCAAATCTCGAGGTGAGGCGTCACCGGAAACGCAACTCAGGAATCGATTACCTAAAGAACCTGGCATGTATTCAAAGTTGAGCCACAATACCGTCGGGGGCTCGTTGCTGCACCCGTCGGGCACTGCTAGCTGCGCAAAACCAATAGCCCAACACCTGTATATCATCAAGGAGTAGTTCTTGCTTGAGTAGGTGAGGGGTTATGGCCTGTGATGCCTTTCCAGAATCCCAAACGCTTAGTGCTTGCAGCAGGCGTTGTTAGCTCTCAACGACATAGCTTTCTTGGTATCCGCAGGCTCCGAAACTTCAACCAGGAGGCAGCCGTCTCAGTCGTCCAGTCGGACTGCCACCCCTGGTAGGCCGTTCTGGCACCAGCTCTTCTTTTTTATTATTTTCTATTTTTATTTCCATTTTTAACCTTAACTCATTTGAGCACTAGTATTTGTCTCATTGACCAATTTTGCGCGTCTGTAGTCGACGGCCGTCGACGACCGTCCACTCCGTCCAAGGACGAGACGTCTCGTCCTTCGTCGTCCTCACCCCGTCTTGGACAGACGGGATGACTGGATCTAGTGCCAGGAGGGCTATGAAGTATATATGCGCTATATCTGCGCCCATTGGTAAGAATTTACCACGGCAGTCTATCTGATATTATAACTAGGAAGCGTGGCTGACAGTGACCAGGATGTGCCCGTTGACTGGGCCAATGTCGAGTGAGATTCCGTGAGAGCTTCGGGTCTCTCAGGGTGCCGGTAGCCTATGGTTTACAATCTCCGGATAACTGAGTAGCCCTTCTAAAGCCCAAAAGGGATCGGGCTCGTAAACGATAGGTGGCACCTCTAGCACGCCCTGAAACTGTCTTGACATAAGCTAGGGAATTCCTGGCACAATTCTCCGTGGCTCGGGATATGTTACTGTGGCAGAAGAGAGGTTCTGCTTCCTTCTAAAGCAAGGATATACCTCTCCTTACCTAGATGTGCTATAACTTAGGTTTCAACTCGAGTCTGTCGCACCATATTATATCGCATAAAACGGGAAACGACTATCGGTCGGGTCGCAGGCGCTGAGAATGCACAGTTACCTTCTCCAGGGTAACAATGACCAAAACTCCTGGAGCTCTGTGATATCCATGACATCTGGGATGTTGAAGCTATTACCCTTTTGTACGCTTAGGGGTCGCTCCGGATATCCCCGGCTACAATCTACTACGGTAGGTGCTTCCTATGGCGTTACAATTCCAGAAAGTCATTGAGGGGATACACATTGCCGGATAGACTTGAGGGGGAGCTCCTCCCGAGTTGGGCCCCCCTTTTTTTGGCTCAAGCCTTCTGAGAAACTCCTCAATATCCAAGATTCCACCTAAGGGAATAGGGTCGGGGACCTGTCAAGGATATAACTAGAATAGTCACTTCATGAGCTAGAGCTGCTTCGGTAGGTCGGGGCAAAAGATTGGCCTTCTGATATCGCGAGGCCCCCGTCGACCGTTGACGCTATGAAAATATTAGAAATACCTATCGCCTCAGATATCAGGCCTCCAGGTATTCGCAAGGGTTCAGGCATGAACGGCTGTCTGGTACCAAATAAGTGATATTTTATTCCATTAGCCTTCGAGCATCACCAATGCTTTCGCAGCTACCCCGCTGAACAGCGCTGATATCTAAACAATTTTCGTTTTATTTCCACGACCGGCAAAAGGCGTGCAGTCATATGTAGGTCTAGGGCTACCCATATGCACTTATAATGCGCATCCCAGGTTTCATTTCCAAACAAAAAGGTGCCAGAGAGACGGAGGTGGATGCCCCAACTGTGCACCGAAACCCAAGGGTTCTCAGGAAGGACTGGGAGAGAGATCTCTTGTGCTGTTTGAATCGTGCTCATATTTCGGATTTTGAACGTTCACCACGAGCCTGGGGGAAACGGGCGCCTGGGAAGAAACGAGGCTGGACGAAGTTTTCTAGCTCACTGATGGTGATGTGAACACAATAATGAGGTTGCTGGGGGGGGGAAGTTTCGAAAGTGATATCCGGCGCACGAAGAGGTGAGTGAGAATTATCAATGACTCTGCTAGCCATGGTTCACCACTATGTTAGTTTTATCGTTAGGTAACAGCCGCGGGAACCCCCCGCCCCATTGCCTAGTACTAGTACCTTTTCTGTGCGTGTATGGCGGCGAAATACTGACTTATCGTAAGGGCCAGAGATTTCGCTGTCGTCAAATGTGCGCAGCCTCTGAGTAGTACAGGTCTCTGAGATTGGCCCCTCCCTAAGTTGCCACGCGCAGTATAATGACTCGTGAAATTGCCAGCACTTGAGAATTCAAGTCATCGTAGCCCCAACGGGGAACCGGAATAAACTTCGCCAGCAGTCCAGAGTCGTCAGAAGCGGGTAGGTAGGGTTAAGTACGAGACTCAGAATTGAGGTATCAAAGTTACAGTAGGGTATGTGACAGGGCACAATGATTCTCCCCTTTAGGTTAACTACACACTGTATGAAACGCTATAGTGCAGGATCGCCAACCCCACCGGGGAGATTGTGCATTTGCACTGCATCTTAAGAATCATGCTGTATATTGCGGCTCTAGGGTGGGTTGACGTTGGGCGGCTCAAATCTGGCAATCTTAGGCAGGCTGCAGCGCTCACACAGAAGAGGCTGCGTTAATGCCCAATGAAATATGGATGGAAACAGTTCCCCGCCTCGTCCCGCCTTAACGAACAACTCATCAAATCGTTTCTAAGGAACTGCGGAGGGACACTCAACATGATAGTAGGAGGCCTCACGCTTGGCCGTTTTCGGCCCAGTTTGCACAGCCTTAACCGATCCCCCAATTCTCGAGTACCGTACCGGGAATATTCTTCCTTTGGCTGTTCCAGCCGGTTTCGAGTTTCCCGGCCCCGGTGCCGATAGAGATCGCGGCTGAACTACCGGTATCCCCAGAGCCGCAGCAACGGTAGGCATGAGGTCTCCAATCGGCAATATATATTCATAACCTCATTAGGCTGTGGCAGAGCCGTACCAAAGATTGGGGGAGATAACGGGGGGGCCAAATACTCGCTCCCTTACCATAACTTCTTGATCGAACAGCATTGCAAACTTTTACTATCATCGAGCCTTCCTCCCTCTTTGAGCGTGGTCCACATCACGTTCCTATAGCTGACATGAGGGGTGCGTCGGTCATCATGGCAGAGCTAAAGACAGCCCCGCACCAATACTCTAGGGTTCAGCCATTGTAGGTCGGGGAGCTTTCGGGGAGAGAGCGACTCCCTCACTTAACGGGACACGGGCGGAGACAAGATCTACACCCACCTCCGTGAGGTTCTCATGTCCCTCCTTATACCTTAAGAGCAATACCTATTAGCGGCAATAGGACAGCAAGTCTTGAGGTAACTGTTCTCAAGTATGCCTATAGTAGCATTGTAAAATTTTATTACAATTTGCTTTAATAGCGAACGGGGAGCGCAGGCGAGGCGCAGTATAGTGGTCATTGGAATGGTATGGGAACTTTACAGATGCGGCTACCGGTATGCCATGAAAAATCATTTATACTCGAACTATCTCCAATCCTTGCCTCGTGTGATACCGGCACTACCCTCCACTCCGGGGACTAAGGCCAGCCCCGCAAGTCCCCAGTCAGAGATCATAGTTACTCACTCGCTGAGAGAGCGCGACTGCGGCAATGCCAAGTTGATGCAGGCGAAAGGCCGGCCCACATTCTACACCATGTGCTCAGCCCCAAATAGTCATCAAACCCGATCACTCGGCTCGCTTCCCTACAACTGGTGGTGTCCTTTCTCTTTCTTTCGCTTCCATGCATCGAAGCCCCCGCCCGCTTACTTGAGCGATGATGTAGTATTATCCGGGGTGATTGCTCCTTAGGGCAGGGCAGAATCGGAAGAGCAAATACTCGTACAATGAATTGCTGACTTGGTAGCGTACGTTATTATGATGTCGAGGGTAAGGAGTCGAGGTGGGATGAGTAGAGGATGCTCGGGAACTTGAGCAAGGCACACCAGTGCGTACTGTTGATCTCTACCCTGTCGGGCAGCACCCAATGATCCGAGCTGATGAGAAGGCTCATGGATAAGGTCTCATCGCGCGTTTATCAAATGGGGATCAGAAGAGACTGTTTCCCAGGGACTACCGTAATCGAAGAAAGACGGATAGAAGGAAGAAGGAATGGAAGGAGGGAAGGAGGGAGGGGCTCTTTTAAACTTGATTCAAACGTGGTTCAAACTTCCAATTGATGCTTCTATGCATGGGGAAATGCTTGTTATCATACTTGCGATGAAAGCTCAGGGGATTGTGTTTTCAGCCCTAAAGAGAGAAGCAGGTCGGGATCTTTTTGCCATTGAGGATGAGATTTCCGATGAGGGTCCCAGCTGGGCTGCGCGGGTGAGGGGGGGGGCAAAATGCACAGAATTGAGATGAAGGCACATATCAATGCAATTGTGCCACTCCAAAAACGCGATCTGTGGCTACAATAAGTACCCAACCCCCCCATTTCCCCTTCGTAATCCATTCCACACACCAAACTTACTTACTCCTTTCCTGTCAAGATGTGCGGACTCACCTACAACCCGCTCAACCCACCAACAATGATTCACGCACCTTTGCCAAAACACTATCACCACCACCACCACCATCATCAACACTACAATAATTATCCTCCAAAGCCTCCACCATCACCTGCCCAGCCGACGATCACATCAACATCGGCGTTAAAATCCAAATCTCAAGCGAACACCCACTGCCTAGGACGCGGCTCTAAAGCCTCGTTGTCCCGCACTACCACCACCACAACAAAGGAAACAAAAACAAAGACCCTCCTCCTCCGGCGAAAGCTCCTCGCAAACCTCGACTCGTTATCACCCTCCACCATAAAAAAATTCTACGCACAGCCATACACGCACGTTGTACCGTCCAAGCGGCCGAAGTGTGACAGTGCAAAGTACTTACCGAGTATCCCGAGTAGTCGCGAAGGTGCTGACGAACATGAATTCAGACGTCTGAAGCGGTGTGAAACGGCAGGAGATGAGTGTATGAGGGCTGGAGAGATAGTGCGCGATCGACGGAGGCGAAGGCGGATGAAAAGGCGAGGTGAAGGTGGGGGGCCGGTTACGAGGAGCAGGGCTCGTGCGAAGGAGATGTTTGAGAGGATCAATACGCGATCGAGGATGATGAAATACTCGTATCCTTAACGGCCATCTGCATACGGGAAGAAAAAAAAGGATCGGAGAGGGTGGTGGTAGTGTTTATATTGTTTAGGTGTTATTTTGGGGGGTTCGTTTTTTATTATTTGTTTGAATTTTCTTTTTTTCTTCTTCTTTCCCTTTCTCCCCCTTGGGGGATAGCGAAAAGATAAAAACAAACATAATCATGGTTATTCCAGGGTTTTGTTTACTGGTTTATAATTTTTATTCACTATGGTATCATCAGGGCATTGGGGACTTCACAAAAGGAATTGGTTATGGGGTTTTCGTGATGAGCTGAGGGATATGTTATCGTTTGTTGTTTCGCGTGGTTGTCATCTACAAGTACCGGTGTCGTATGATATGTTGCGGGAATTATCGGGGACGAGAGAATGCGCTGCGGCTGAGCGAGAGCTAGGCTAGAGTGAGAAGGGGAGGAGAGGAGCGCTGCTCACTCTCCAAGTTTCGGGCCGAGCCGGATTTTGATGCTTTACTCGAGTACCGGTACCCGTGTTGCTGGTGCGTTACACCATAGGGCTCTCTGTCCGTCATCGTCTTATCGGTTCATAACTCGCAATATTTCTATAATACTTAGGGGCCTTCTTACCTGTATAGTATTTCCGGAGTTATACTTAACCTTCATCTCTCCCAAAATCACACTCAAATCTTCTACCAACCACACCATGCCATCCGTGCACCGCACGGTATCCCAGTCTCCCCACTATCACCATACCATTGCAGCTAGCCAGCCTGTCTACGATGCCCAGATACTAGGAACGTATCACCAGAATTAAACTTTCCCCACGACGCACCAAGCTACCGCACTGCACGAAACAACCGTGCCTTGGGAGCATCATACCTTACACCACACACCCTACACGAAACAAAGTATCAATCCCACACCCAACTCCTACAACCACGCTGGCAAACCAAATCCCCAGATCATCTAACCGCAGTACCGGTACCGGTATAACCTCTTGGCCACCGATCACAACGATGGGTGAACCACATTGTGGACGGGCGGGGAACCAGCTCCGGAAGAGACGATTCGGAATTCGTTATCACGGACTTTGCATGCACTTGGAAGTGGCGTTTGTATCCGTGCGAGAAGATGTTTTTCGTCGGTATGGCGCTCGTACAGTACCGGTACGGTGCGGTATGGCAGATGCGATAGGGGGGGGGGGGATTTGTTAGTAGGACAATCCACTATTGAAGTCTGCCGTGATTATCTCACATGGCATACTAACAATACGATATCAAAAGGGGGGAATAATTTTCCGTTCAATAAAAGTGTAAAGCAGGGAGTACTATACCGGCACAGCATCGTACCTAACGGATCCCCGGGCGGAGAGCTTGTGGGTGTGGGGGAAGGAAAGAAGGGGGGTTGGAACTCGACGAGAATAATATAAAATAATGCCATAAGCTACACAGCCGTTTTTTATATATTAAAGGCCGGAGGAACAATAGATAAATAAAGATGTTTCAGAGATATCCTTTCCCTTCTCCGGCATATTATAAAATCAATAAGGCCCTGTTTTGGAACACAAGAAAAGATGGGCATTTTTGGACTAAGTTACAGCCCAAGTACCGTACGCTACAGGGGCCCCTATCGAAATCTTTCTTTTAAGTTAATTAAGGTCAGTCGGAATGGATCGCTACTATCCAGATTGTTGATTGATTGAATGGTGTGGCGTGCCAAGTGTGGCCTAACTGTAACAAGTGCGGATATTTTAATTTTCAATATCCGTGTTGGGGGGATGGATGGACGGATGGGATAGACTTGTTTTGACAATAGTTCCCTTTCGGGAAGGAGCCTTGTGGGCTTGGCGCTGTCCGTTACTTGTACAGGTACTCTACACTGTATAGTACGGTACTGTAAATTTATGGTGTAGGGGAGAGAGTAGTTTGTACTCGAGTACCGCGACAGTAGTGTACAAGTATAGTACGGTCGAGTTAGGCACAGTTTCTTCTCCCCGCCCTATCATAAGACAACTCCTATACCGGTAGTCTAATATCACAACTTGTATGTAATGACTCTCCAGTATGTACAGTACTGGTACAAAACATAACTGCCCAAAGCTGAGCCACTTTTGATTGAGGGTAGGTACGGTGGGTGTGATAGGTCTCATGGCTGTGGTGTATGATATTGTGGGAAGGTATGATGATAGTGTTAGACTATCGCACTTTCGCAACGGCGGGGAGTAGTAGACTACCTATCATACCACACCGAAATAACCAGCCAGCCATCATACCTCAAAACCATAAGGCCCCGGAACTGTTACTGTATGATACCTTCCAATAAGATTTCCATCTTCCCAGTCATGTCTCGAAATGGCAATGAAAGAGTTCATAGGCTAACTCTTTATAGCTAGGAAGGACTAACTGTAACCTTGGGCCTTTTGTAGGGCTCCTACTCGTATGTTGACGCAATCGTACTGTAGGTTTCACTTTGACAGCTTTTCTTTGCCGTACCCGGTACGGCACAAGTAATTCAACGGTTGATGTGGGTGGGTGATCTACTAGATTAGGTACCGTAGGGCCACTGCTATTATAGGGCAGTATATGGACCGAGTACGGTAGCCTCACCGGATTTGAGATTTTGTCATCGATTTGGGACTTTTTGGGTTTGTCGTTCGTTGGTTCGTTTGTTCGTCTCCCTGCCCCCCAGCTGTCCCTTTTGCCATCGCACCGGTATCATATGTACGTTGCATATACTTGAGTATATCGGGTTCTATGCTAAAATTCTATACGATACCTTTGTTCGGCACGACAAACGGTCCAAGGCTCTGAACATGTTATGGGCGCTCGCGGCACAATGAATACCAAACCATAATATAGCACAGACCAGGAGCCCCCCCATGATATTATACCTACCACATATATCATTACCGTTATCAAAATTATTATCATCATTTATATACCCACGATAGTAGTATCAAATGAACCCCACTACTAGTACTTCCTTCATCAAACCCTCGCAGATATCATAACAGATATATCGTGGTTTTCCCACTGAGTGGTTAAGTTATAAGACGCTGGTAGCATTCTTATTATTATGTACTCGCTGCTGCAATAGCAGCAGCCTTACCTACCTACCTACCTACCTACCCTCCCGTGCCATAAGAAAGAAACAGGGAAGAGAAAGAAAAGAGAGAGATTAAGAAAGTGGTCGTTTCATTTTCCATTCAGGTTTACTTTTCCCATTTTTTTCCCATTTTTCTTTTTAGAAGGGAAGGGAGAAGGCTGGCAAGAGTGGGTTGGGTATCGTGGGCGAAGTCGAGAAGGCGAGAGAAGGGCGAGAATGTATCACAGGTAGTATAGGTAGGCACTTTAGGCATGTAAGCAGCGTGCAAACCTGAGTTACGTAGGGAGGGGGATGGAATGGATAATGAGATACCGGCACTTGTATCATACCCGCTGCTGGGAGTATTATGGATGGGACGCCTGTGAGGCTACCGTACCGTAGATTCCGTACCATGGAAATCATACCGGTACTGATGATAACAGGCACAATTGATTGGAGCCTACTGTAGGTTACTTGCATCTTAGGCGCTGAGTTATAGTATCGTATCCTAGGCTGTCATTTCGGTCGCCTTCTCGCGGAAGGTTTGGTGGTGCCTAGAGTTAGTGGGGCTGAGCTGCTCGCCTTTTGTTTTGTTTTTGTTTTGTTTTGTTTTTTTCACCCATTTTCCGGCTGCCGTGCTGTACTGTACTGTACTAGCGCACAGCGTACGATTTGATTTATTCGGGTTGCTGCGGGTCGAGAAGCGGCAGGCGGGGAGGGGACGAGTGATATTAAGTGAATACCAACTTTTTGTTTTCTCACGGGTAGTGGAGGAATTAGAAATGATTGTTTTTGCGAATAAAAAGGAAGGAGACGAAGGAAGGGGGAGAAGAAAAAAGAGGAGTAAAGAGAAGAAGACTGAAGTTACATATCCCAATTCTTGCAATTCCGAACCAAACTAAACCAACAAAGCAAAGAGTAAAAATCCAAAACATGCCCAAAATAACAATTCATACAAATGAGAAAATAATATGCAATAATAATAATAATCAAAATAATCAAGGTTATCAAATAAATCCCTTCTTCCCCACCACACCACCGCCACTGCCGGCGACACCGGCGGCCATTCCGGCGACTTTAACCGGACAGGGGTTCTTAAGCGCACCGAATCTCTCCTCTAGGAATATTCTCCTCCAAGTGCGCATTTGCCCCTGATGCTTGCTCTTCACAACTTCGCTGGGGAAGCCGGCTTGTACACTTGGTTTAGATGTCCCGATAACGAAGTGAGTGTCTATTCCTGCTGTCGTAGAGGTGGGGGGCGGGGAGGAGTAGGCAACGTTTACTACGTTCGGGTGTGCCCATGGACATATGGTACTACACCATTTCCCTAGCACCGCCAGGAGTGGTAAGTAAAAACCGTCCCTACCGGCTTTCTCCTCTCTTTCTTCTTCTTCGCATTTGTCTCCGCCGGCGCCCGAGGAGGCGGGGGAGGAGAAGGAGGCGCAGGTGAGTTGAGAGACCTCCGGTCGTAAAACGACAGAGAAGATGTACGCGATAGCGCAGAACACAGTGCATATGGGTAATTCTACGGAATTAAGGATGTGCATGCTTGGGTCTACATTGTCCCCGTTGTCAAGTCGGAAGATCTGGTTCCTGTCGCGGAAGGGGAGGATGAATTCTTTCCAGAGTGTGCTCAGCGAGGCCTTTTGGTGCGCGGGGAGGGTTGGGGTCGTGTTGTTTAGTGTCCAGGTTTCTAATAGGTGGTAAATGTCCGGCTTTGTTGCGCAGTAGGCTGTCGATAGGATTAGGTTGTAGCCTTGGGGCGTTGGTGTGCTCCCGATCATTGGAGGGATGGGTGTTGGCGGGCTTGTGGTAGCAGTGACAGCGGTGGTAGTGGCGGGTGCGGAAGCAGCCTTTTCTACAATCCAATCAAGTGCGCAGCCAGAACCTGTCCCTGCGAGGATTGATATCTCTGATGGGATGGTCTGCATAAGAGCTTTGCAATTTAGGCATGGATCTTTGAGTTTCATGCCAGCGATCGGTCCGTCTTTGGTTATGTATGGCATGTTCCGGAATACAGATGTGAATACTGCTAGAGAGCGGACCTCCCCGCCGCCTAGGAGTTTGGTTGCGCTCACCATTGCTGGGAGCGGGAGGGTTTCCCCGCAGTCGCCGTATTCATGGTAGGGCTTTGCTGCCGGTGCATTGCCCGGGGAAGAAGAGGTAGAGGAAGAGGAGGGTGTGGTTTGTAGGGCGTAGCCCGTGAAGCCGTAAGATGGGGGTGAGCCGTATGTTGCTGGGATGTAGGTTGGTGAGTACTGCTGTTGGTGGCACTGGAGCTGAAGCTGGTGCTGGGAATACAGGGGTTGAGCGTAAAGCGGATTGTACCCGTATGCTGCTGGCGCGCATGCCCCGTTTGATCCGTATACAGGGGGTTGCTGATGCTGGTACTGGTGCTGCTGGTTTTGTTGGGTATATGCTAGCGACAAGCCGTACGCTGAGCACATCGATCCGTAGTTCGGACTTAAGCTCCCATATGCTGGAGCGGGTGGATACACTGGCTGCATAAAATTGTATACTGAGGAGTCATGAGGGAAGGGCGGTGGTGGCGGAAGCGGCCCTGGGGTGATGGGGATTCCATATTGGTATTGGCAAGGGGGGGGTATAAATTCCTGCTGTTGGTAGTGATGAGCAATAGACCCGTAAGCTGGCAGCGGAGTACCTTTCTCCGATTCGCATTCGCCTGGAGGTGGTTCGTCTAGCGTTTGGAGAGCCTCGTGCAGTGTTTGGTAATTGAAGATATCTACCGCCTTGTGCGGGTGGTGGAAGGTGGGCAGCAAGGCCTGTTTCTCTAGGCACTTAAGTGGAGCTGAAAAGTAGCTAGATCTTGGTTCGTATGACGAGTGATGCGTCTGCACATCGTATCTCTGCGCACACATATGGTCAGACAGGGGGAAGGGTGGAATAATAGTAAGGATATCAAGCCGAGACATACAGAGCACTCCATTGGCACACCATCAGTATCCGTACGACTGTTGCTTCCGGTAACACGCATAGTCCTGGAGATTACAACATTGCAGAATCAGTATTCGGTGCCTTGACATACCCTATGCTCCATTGGTTAAGCTTATTTGAGTTTTACCTGATGATCTGGTTGGCATAGAGCCCAATGCACCAAGAATCATTAATGTTTGCAAAGGCCTTCGGTGCGTCCTGGAGTAGCTTCTTCTTGAAAGCCTTTTTCCCAATAAAACTTCCATCACCGTTAAATCCAATCTCATAGTACTTCTGCTCGACCCAATTTCTGACGGCGGGATTGTCAACATTCTCTGACACCGTGTATCCCCCGGAGGGTCTATTCGCGGTGATGGCAGCCATAGAGCGTATCGTGTTGTGTTGTATACCTTATCGTTCTCAGTTTATGGTAATTGGCGTGTTGGAGGGATGGATTTAGTTCCACAGGCAAGGTGTGTGCGTTTTAACAGTTTGATCTTGCTTTTGAAGACTTTCCCACCGTCGGTGTTGCCAGGGCATATATAGGTTTCCCCAACGCTTAGAATTTAGTAAACATTTGCGGGGGAGGAGGAAGAGGGCACTGGACCGGAGCGGCAACGCCAACGCATTGGGGAGTAGAGCGATTCCAGGCAATGATTGATATGTGCACACTGAGAGCTGACTCGCTGCACTCGCTTATTGTTGATCCTCTTTTCATTCGAATCTCTTTTGTTAGTCCAGTGATAGAGGCCAATTTGAGAGATTTGTGGGAACTCTCACGGGTGTGCGGAGTTGTCTGGAGGAAGCCTCAACCTGCCCGTTCTCCATTAGTAGTGGTTCTTGAGAGAGAGAGATTTATTTAGGTGCTATCGACTCATGGGCTTCAATTCCGCATATTTCTTCTTGCAGCTGGCGGTATGCCTCACCACACTGTGTCCTCCCGTCCCGTCCTAAATAAGTTATCCAACGTCATGCCAGTGAATACCCCAGCAATGGGTAGGAGACGTTAGCATTCTGCATTATAGGCTAGCTTAGGCCTCAAAGGCGCTCGTTGTTTTTCGGAAGACTTAAGAGTTCAGCATAACTTGATTTGAATTCCACTCGCATGTCAAGATATCCGGCGGTTTGATTTATCACTGGCCGGCGAGTAGTGGGGCGGCGATAACTCGTGCTGGGATTTTGACAACACACCTTGCATGGAAAAACCCCTCCTTTAAATCTGAGAGGCTTTGACGCATGCTTCTACCACTACTCGAGTACTTGGCCTGGACGCCTTAAGTATAGCACTTAGTCGACTACCAGTATTCGAGTAGACTCTAGCACTCCAAATAAGTTAGCAAAGCGCCCCACTTAGCGAGGAATCTTCCTGGATTACGGTAACTTGACAGATGCTTCACCTTTGCAGTTCGGGTATCAGCAACGTCGGTACCGCTAGTTTGCCCGACGGGCCGTACCGAAGCCTTCAGGTCAGTCGACTCAAGAGAGATAAGGAACATGAGTATTATACATCAATGGATAAATGACTGCGTGCACCAGTACTTGTAGCCTCGGATCGTCCTCTAGTCTTTACGATCTCTACGCATATCAATGGATAGGTGATGGTTTTTGAGGCTGATGTACCGGCAATTGCTTGCGGGTGAGTATACTCGAGTACTCTTAGTACACTGGCCTTGTTGTTACACAACTGCCAAGCCAAATTAGCTCAGCCAGACTCAGATCGGACTTTTGGAGCCTCAAAGTATTCACAGGCAATAGTAGCTATATGTAGGAATACAGCGCTTTGACTAAGCATTGTGTGCCGGCAACTAGGGAGACCTTGTTCTAGCGACTATCCCTAAATACGCCATAAATTTATTAAGATCCGAAAGAATTGAACAACTTCCGCATTTCTCAAACGGAAGCAGAAGGCCAATCATGTTAAGCATGATGAAGAGTAGGGCAAAGCAAGCATTGAGTTGTCTCCATTAAGCCCTAAAGGATCGTCATGACTTAGATATGATAAGCGAAAAAACTTGCCGGGGACGGCGGGCCAGGTGTATGGTAAATGCGGCTGCTCCTCCTTTGCTTCTGTTAGTACGATATCATACTAAGACTGGAGGCGATGTATCCGCACAGGGTCGAGTCTTGTCTATAAACCGCCACAGCTTCCCAACCACTGGTGCGCCCATGAGGCAATGGTATAACCGGTTTAGAACTCAATGTCAACGTCACCATCACTGCCCACTTCCACGGGCCCTGGAAGATTCACCATGGTGAGCCCCCAAGGGCGTGATACAACAGCTGACAATGACTGCGCTACCTGTTTCCACACTTGATTGTTTACCCCACACCTACAAGTCCATACCCACATCCTTCTCCAGCATTACTTCCTCCTCATTGAATGCTCTTCCCGAGCTAGCTTTGTGGATATATCTCGCATCTTTCTCTTGCTTCTTCTAGGAGAGGCCCCATTCTTGCCCTGAAGTTGAAGCCTTACTTAGAGGATGCGCAGCAAACTTCCTTGACGTCGGCCTGATTCTGCACCTAGTGGCAGTTGTGGTGTGGTTGGTTTCCTCTACGCGTAGGTTCTCTTCGCGGTTCATAGTGCCTCTATAGCTCCAAGTATTCGCTCGGGGATTGCTACCTGAAGAGAGGAACGAGTGATCAAACTTAGCTCAAACGTCAATTGGCCTACACGGGATGTTGGCCCAGTAGAATGTGAAATCTCTTCGTTCTCCCTACCGGAAGGTAGGCTAAGTTTAAGGTATTTGGATGTCCAATCTGCCACCACCCGAGAGAACGCACCGAGTGACAGCTATCTTGTCTTCAGGACAGACGTTATGGCCAGTGCGAGGGCTGCCTTAAGTACGCCCCTTTGTGCTAATATACAGCGTGTCCTACCATCGTGGCCTAAACTTATGACCGAGGAGCTATTGTGAAATCGACGTGCGAAATTTATGATAATCTGAAAGTGTCATCTCTGAGGCCTCGAAGCACTCAATTGTATCCTTTAGGCGGGGTGATAGAGCACTCTAGAACTTACATTTCCCTTAGGACTTTTCAAAATGCGCACCCTTTCGAAACACCTGAAGGTCTGCCCTCATATGACCCTTTCTTCTCACTAGTCTCTTTGTCAATCCAACTACTCTCAATTCAACTACCACCCCTCTCGGATCGGTGTGTTGCAATTACCCCCTCATGCTAAGTTACAGGGTGCTTGGATTCTCACAGAATAGCCTACCTGAGACTCCAATGAGGGGAAATATGAATCATAGAGGAGTACGTGGTGTACCGCTGATGCGCTCTAGATATCCGATATGAGCTCCTTGGTGCCTTTCTCTCCCGCCCTCCGCCCTCGGGACATAGATCAAACCCCTATACCTATGAAAACAACAAGCCAAGGCGGCCATAGGTTTCAAAGTTTTGGGCCCTCCCTCTTACCACACAGGGCTCTAGAGCTGGGCATGGGTGGCCGTGTCTTGGGGGGGGTGCTGCTAACAACAATTGGCAGGTTATTGCGAATGAAAAGCATAACCGCCGCTGGCTGGGAAAGGAACCTTAGAGTGCGTTTGCGATTCGATTGTACTAACCGCTTGTGGGAGTCTTGTCCTTCGCAAGGAATCCTCTGAGCCAGAACAACTCACCATATTGGGCCATACATCTCCCGCTAGATTTATTCCCTTGTAATTGTGGGATATAAAGGTATAGGGTGGGGTTAGCTCTTACCCCACGCTATGGTCGAACTGTTTGCCCTAGTGCTTGCACACAAAGTAAGCTATGGTGCAATGGGCCTTGGATTTTGGTGTGTTTCTCCGTTGATTAGCACCAAAACTTCGGCCCAAGTCCTGGTACCGGAGAAAGCGAATCTGCCAGTGTCACGTGGCAGTGGTGACTTTAGCCCAGTTCTCCAGTCAGCCGACAGACAGGGGCTGACCATGAGAATACAAGGATTCCAGTCTAAACAACTACCGAGAGAAAATGCTTAAAGTATCTGGTTGAGTACTTTCGCCAGCTTACGGTATTCGCTGTCTCCGTGACCTGCTTTATCACCCGAGCCATCCTGGCAATCAAAGTCTTACCTAGTAGTGCGAGTCTGATTGAATACGAGCACTAGAAGGGCAACCAAATACTCTTCACTCACACGCATGATTAACCTTAGATAACCATGACATTCTGTGCGGTCGGTCCTCTATATTTGGCCGTATAGGCACATAGAGCCGAGACCAGGCCTTATGTCCATGGGCCAACCCCTTCATAGGAGCAATAATTTCGGCCTGAGCACCTGCAGCCTGGCTTTCTTCAATGAAACCCAATATCTTACTGCACAGCTAGTGCCGGTAGACTTGGATGGGGACCCTGAGGAAATCGATGTTGGCCAATGAATTCGCTATCGCGATTAAAACTGTCATTCCGGAAACACTAGGATTCATGAGATACTAGCGCTGTTCTGAGGTGTGTTCAGGGTACTCGAGTAGACAGCCGTATGCATCTGCGCATGTTTGTGTGTAACCATAGAAACCATGAGCTCGTCAAGCGATAAAGCTGAGCACGTCTTGTGCCCGCTGCCCCTGAGATGACCCGGGCTGGAGCTTGATGGACCAATTCCAGCTGAGTGAAGTTCCTAGTGTAGCATGATTAGCGGGTATTTCGAATTGGCTGGTAGTAGCTAGGATATATACCTTCATTGTAGCTTGGAGGATGTGTAAGTTGAGAGAAAGAGTAGGTAAGAATTCGTTCTAAAAAGAGCTATTTCGGTTACAGGATATTAGCAATCGGAAGAGATAATTGTTACGGCCCCGCAAGAGAGGTATGTTGGAGTGAGTTGTAGAGAAAAAAGTGGCGATTGAGATTGCTGCCTAGCTGTACAGCAAACAGTGAGACCCCCTCGATGAATAAGCCGGCCCCGGGCAATTCGAGCGCTTACCAATATCCCAGGCTTAATGAAACTGTGAAAACTGCTTTCATTTTACTTCAACGAACCTATGGCAAATTGGGAAGAGGAAATTCTGTTAACTTTAGGGTGTTTGCATCTGGACTGCATGCGGGCCATCTAAATAGTCGACAGGATAGATAAATCCGGGTATCGGATCGCGGAAGCATTTTCTCCCGTTCGGGAGAATATATTGCCGCATAAGCATCAGACAGCTATTGGCATAGCTGTTTTGGATAATAGTAGCTCTATTTTTCCCATTTGGGCCGGTAGTATCTCAGATTTTCAAACATGGCAAGCCGAGTGATATCGTGTGATACCCCGAAAATCAGAGATTAGTCGTCATGTGCAGTACGAGTACAGTATTGGATCGCTATTGACGTGATAGTGTCATATGAAATTCCTATCCAAAATATCATAGGCTTGACTCATTCCTCATAAATTTCCCGGGTGGAGTACACCATTGTTAACTGCCTCAATCACCACCTTATCGTGAAGAAAGGTATAGCTGACCCTCGCCCCAGACTCCCAGAGCTCCCTTCGCCAGATCAGGGGGAAAGATGACCGAGATGACCCAAAGTAAAATGACTTTTAGCCCTCCCTTGAGGTGAATAAAAGAGAGAAGAGGTACAGTAGGCTAGACCTTGGTATAGGAAAGACTCCAACGTTTCTGCCCGCAGTTCTGTGATTCTTGTTACCGATACCTGACTGAGTTAGAGCCCGCCCCAAGGGCTTCGAAAAGGATAGGGCACAGGCAGGAGAACTAACCTCGCAATGCGTCTTCAAGAGTTGAAAAATCTTAACCCCAGTCCAAACCCAGTCCAAATGAGGTCTGACTCAAATTCCCGGTTAGAAACTTGAAAGCCATAGTGAATTGAATCCATCTTGAGGATGCCTAATATTCGAAATGGTCAAATATACGTCACCGAATAGCACTGGGATGGATAGATGGCGCGCAAAAGTCTTCCTTTCGTCCTTGCTTGCTAAACTAGTTGTAAGGACAGAAGTATATATCAAAAACAAAAGCAATGTCTGATCTTTCTATCGATCACCACACATCTCGGCTCTCTTTCCTCAGTGCTCCAAAACCAAAGAAAAAAACATTCTGCGTAATCTCTAAAGAAAAGAAATCCATCACAAAGACTTCCACTCTCCTGCGCCTTTGATCAAATGCCTCAACTCTTGTTCTTCCTTCATCTCTTTTCGCCATCGTGCGTTCCTTTAACGGTCTATGCTCTTTCCCATCCATCAACGGAGACATATTTCCCATGCTTCTGCACTTGCATATAACAAAAGAAACTAAAGCATGACGAATAGGAATAACTGATTCCTAACACCTAATTCCCTGCTGAGCAAAACTGTGTCGCATGTCAGGTATAAATGAAGAACTTAGGTGGCGGAAAAAAAGAAGAAAAAACTATCTTTCTTTCGTTAAGTCTTTCCAGTTCTACTATCCTGAGCGAGGGTATATCCCCAACTAGATAAAATACAGGTTGTGTTCATAACGCTGGGGGTTGTTTTTGGACTTTGAAACTATAGGCCCATTATACCTGGTAAGTTATCCCTTAGTTGGTAGGTAACTCAATAGTAATGTTTTAGTAGGCTATGGATCGTGAGATAAAGGGAACAATGCGTACCCTACCGACCCCGACTTACCTCCTCCAGGTTTTCCTTACACCCATGATTTCATAAAGTTTCTGGAAAATGAGATGTCAGGACAGCTTGGTTTGGGCGTAGAGAATCTGTTCTTGGCATTTTTATGTCGGGATACTCTACTATACTTTGTTTGTGGGTTGGCGAGTACAGTGCAGTACTGCAGCAAATGTTTTGGCAAGGAGAGGAGTGTTTTTGGGCTTTTGGCTTGATCACTTAACCGGCCTGGTTACTACCCATCGGGTAATCCAGGTGTTTATTATGCCAGTATTCGGAATTGGAACGAAGAGAAGAAGCTTGCTAAAGTATTAAGAAGTCTGTTTTTCTTTTGTTCAATTAACCCAGGTCCTTCGGCCCCCGGTGTTTAACTTGCACTAGCATTATACCATTGTGCATTTTTTCGGCCCAACAATGGGGGTTTTAATTGGCCAGGTATTAACCTTTTAAAAATGCCCTTTACTTGGTCAACCACTCAATAATGGCAGTGATCAACGGTATCATACTATGGTAGGCTGACTCCGTATAGGTTGGTGTTTTTATACTCGAGTATAGTTAGGATTATTGTCTGGCTGATGACTAAATTCTTCAATCGGCTCATGACCGAGGGGCCAAGTATCTCTATACTCGGGGTTGGAATTTAACATGCTATCATACTAACAATTTTTTTCCGGTTGATAGAAGCGCCCTTGAGCCTGAAAGATGTTTTCCCGGTGCTCCCAAGAGTTACAGGTATACTGATTCTACATTACCTTTACTAGTACAATATGTACGCATATGTTGTTGATCTTTTGTTTTCTTCTCTTTCAGAATAACAGTTATGCACTTGGTTTCTAGTTTAATTCCAGATGCCTTATAAAGCCCCGACTATCCAAGGGTTAATTGAGTGACAAAGCTGGTAAAAGAAGGAAGACAATTTTTAATACACTTGATATCTAAGTTAGCTCTTTTCTCTTCTTCCCCTTTTAAGTATGATACGATATCTACTGTAGGTTAAATGAAAAATGAAAATGAAAAAAAAAAACAATGAAAAAAAGGAAATTTTAACCTTGGGAGTCCAATCCGTGGAATCCGGAAAAAACCCACCTTCAGACATTATACACACCCTATTTCACACTTAATTCATGGCAGAATAACCCCTGAAGAAGAAAGAAAGAAAGAAGGGGCAGCAGCAAAATCAGTTGAACCAGCATTCATTTCTTGAAGGCGATATTTACCTCCTGTCTCCCTGTTTCTCCTCACTATACTCCGAGATGCATCTGCGAAGGGGAGGGGCTTAGATATTTTATTTCTCCCCCAGTAGGCTAGTTCAGATAGCGTTAGGTATAGTACCAACATATCTATGGGAGGCTGGCGGACAGAGCCTATTTACTACTGCGGAAGCATGTCTACTCGTAGTAGCCAGCTGATTCTAGCTAGTATGGTTCATTTCTTTCAGTGGGAGTTTAGGGGTGCATGCTTCAGCTACACGGGGGCCCCGGGTAGTGGAACCTCAGTGGGTATTATCCGGCCTAGCAGGGTAGGTGGCGTCATTGTATTGAAGTGTAGAGTGGGCTACTAGAGCAGCCGTTTAGTGGACGCTTGTGGAGGTGAGGTTATGCTAATGGCATTGGGAATAGATGGGAACTAGAGAAGGCTGGTGCTGTGAGCAGCAGGGGTTGTGTGAATGCTGCTGGTAGAGGGGGAAGAGTGGTTTTTGCTGAGCTTTGGGCTGGCCTGGTACCCTAGTATCGCATACGATGTCCCCTGAGCACGAACCTGCCAGTACTCTACCGCACGCATTGATGCCCCGAGTGACATCCCATGTTGCTCATTATCATATCTCCTAGGATATGTACACGTACATACCTAGAGACTACTCTACTCTCCTCTACAACGATCCCAAAACAGCCCCCGCCACACCCCCAGATACGGCGCAAACGGAGTTTGATTTTCAAACTGTTACGGCATATTCCTCGAGGCATCATCCAACTCTCCTCACGATATATCCCTACCTCACCATACCGATCCCAGTGACTATAACAATATAATTATCGTACCTGCCCAAGGACCGCAGACAAAAGGATACAAAATGCAATGTGTGGTACAAAATAAAACAATGATCGCTACCCAAACCAAACCCACCCGCTACGCTAATAACAAAGATCCGGGACGGCGGTGTTATAATAGTCGCAAAAGAGAAGAGAAGAGAAAATAGGGCGGCCGTGACAAGGATAAGATGTAGATACAAAGAAAACTCTTATATAAAGAAGGTTATATGCTCGAACACAAGTGAATAAACAAATTAGGAGTCGTTACTCTCTCTATCGGCACTTTCGTACCCGCCGTCAACATCGCCACTTTCATCACCGTCACCGTCACCATCACCATCTGTATCCGCATCTCCTTCCTCAGTGCCCTCTGCCTCCTCGTCACCGCCAAGTGTCGTATGCTGGCTGTCCCGATTGGAACTGGAGCAGCTCTCTGCTAGCGGGTGTTGGGTAAACCAGCCCAGCGTGGCAGGGCTCAATTCCCATTCGTCCACTCTAGCACCTCCCCCCCTGCTGCCACTACTTGCCCGACGGATCAAGCCACCAACACCAGCGCAACCATCCGGTGGGTAAGAGTTACTCCTACCCGTGCCTGCGATACAGCTGACCGGGGTGGCGCTGCCTGTATTAGTAGGGCTTGCGCCGCGGAAGATCTTGCGTCCAATCTTGCGTCTCCCACTGGTGCTGCTCGATGCCATCGAGCCTTTTCGGTTCCTTCTGCGGAAGGGGAAAGGCACGGAGGGTTGTGGGCTGGGGGCACCAGCGGGATCCGGGACTTCCTCCTCTAAGTGAAAGGGGCCAAATGATGAGCCAGGGCTGTTGATAGCGGTGGTGAAAGATATGACGGGTTCGTCCAAGAAGGGCTTGCAATTCCAGCACTCATCGTCTGAGCCCTCAGGTTTCGGGATATCATGGGAAACTTCATTTTCGATGGGAGTTTGGGTGAATTTTGGTAGGGATTTGATGTCAGACCAAGTTATCGTGGACGAGCCACTCGAGGGAAGAGGCGTGATGTACAAGACTTTCCGCCGGCCTTTCATCAAGCAGGTTCCACGGAGGAATTCAACTGTCCAAATCCCATCAATCATTTCTCCCGGTCGGAGGTATTCGAGAGCGGTTTGTTTGTGGACCTTACGCAGAGGTTGCCAAGCACTAGAGCTCATTATGGGTTTTGTGGGGGTAGTGGGAGCCTGCTGGGAGGGGGAAGCCTGGGAGTCGGGCTCGAAAGAGCGGCACCAGTCAAGGAGGTCGGAAAAGTTGGATTCTATCTGGAAAGCAACGTCTCTGGCGGTTCCGGCCGTGATCCCTAGAACTCTAACAAACCCACGGCTATGCAGGCGACGATAAACCCGAGAGCTTATGCCAAAGCTTTTTGGGACCATGCCAGGGGTTTCAGGTTCGCCCAGCGCCCGGCGGGAGTATGCGAGGCCGGAGGTGGTATTGGTAGATTGGGGATTGCTACTTTCGTATTGGGTTCCAGTTTCTGATTGGGCGTACGGGTCGACCCATATGCCTTTCAATGGCGCTGGCGGAAGTAAGACTACTTCAATTACCCACGGACGAGATATTGTGGGTGGGGCAACATCCTCCAGTTCCAAAAACCTAGATTCGTAGCCTTCCAGGACCCCAAGTACGCGAGCAGTAGTAGCTTCCTTGTTTCCCTTAGTATTCGACGGAGGGGTTCCCGAGAAGCTAGTCGATGCACTCATGGTAGTTGTGAAACTCGCAGTGGTTGGCAGACTGACTTCCTGCTGACTGCTGCTGTCACCCTGGCCTTCCCGCCCCCGTTTCCGCCGTTTGTGTCGAACACTTCCATCACCATGCCGTGAGTGCTTTCTTTTCTCACTACGAGACTCGAGAAACGCCTCTACGGGGGCTAGACGATCGCCAAGTCGATCCTCGAAGCTCAGCACCTTGTTCTCGCACTCAATACTCCGATCCTCGATCAACTCAATCTTCTCTTTCATCTCTTCCAACACCGAGCCGAACGTTTCCACAGTTTCAAGCCTCTCATTGTGCAATTTGAGCTGGTCTCCGTCAGTGCGAAGGAGCGCGAGGTATGCCACGAAATCCCTTCTCAGGTCCGCAAGTCCCTGTCTTATACCTGCGATGTCGGATGGCGAAATGGCGGTGGTAGTGGAGGCAGTCGCAGAAGCAGTGATCGACTCGAGATTTTTGATGGGTGCGGTATTGGCTTCCAATCGATTTTTCAAGTTTAGGAACACGGGAATATCTAAAATCGGGATATTGGTATTCTGACTACTTGGCTTTGACCCAAGCTCGCCACCGAGTTGCGAAGGATGGTAATGTGATTTGACCCGTCTAGCAGTGGGTACGGAAGGACTCTGTTCAGAAGAGCACGGATCCCGCTCCGTCGTCGTTCCACTAGCCATCGAAATCCCACTAGCTGCCAGGCTCACCCCCGACCGGTCCAAGCGAACAGAGGCCTCCGTATCCGAAATCAGCAGCGAATGGCGTCTCGAGGCGCTCTGCGTGAGGGCAGTCCGAGGCGGGTGATCGATCGAATGAAAGCAAGCGTGATGACCACAGTGACAATTCCCTACATCCTCTTCGTCATCGTCCTCCTCCTCTTGGCATTCTTGCCGAAGGATTGCAGAAGCCAACCCCGCCGTCTCGTTCTCAATCAACGACTGCCACTCCTCGCTGATTCGATTGACGCGTGGTGCTTGGTTCCTTCTACGACCTTTGCGTGGCTTCTTGCGCAGCCAGAAAGACTGACATCCGCAGTGATTCGCGACAGGCTGGGAGAGGTCGTGGTAATTACAGCCTCCCGTTGGCAATTTCGATTCCATTATGACATGTTTGGATGAAAGGGGGTTTGAGAAGAATCGAAAACGATTGACCAGCAAGCGAGCGAAGGAGGGAGAGAGAAGGGGGAAGGGAAAGAGATGGAAGGGAAGGGAAAGGACGAAGGAGGATGAAGAGGGAGATGATAAGCAAAACTTACCCCAGAAGAGAAAAAGGAAAAAAAAAGGAAGGAAGAAGAAAAGCTTCCAGGGGACGGGAAGGAAATCCCTGGATCGAATTGGCAGGGAGGGAGAGGGAAGAGGGAGGGAGGGAGAGAGGGGGGAGGGGGGGGAGAGAGGGAAGGTCCTGGGAATTCTCGAGAAAAGAGGGGCCACAAGGAACGTTTGTATCACCGAAACCGCCGGAACGGGCCTAGCCAACTGTCAGCACTCTGAAGTTTGCCTTGTGTCTTGGCATGATGGCAATTGAAGGGCGACTGATAATGATTCGGACAATATGCCGTATGATACCGGTATTTGCACGATGAAGATGCTGTTACGGAGTTGTCGTTGTTGTTGTTGTTGTTGTTGTTGTTGTTGTTGCCTCAGAACAAAGTCTATAAAAGGACACAAATAAACAACCAGGCGAGGCGCTCTACCAAACTACCGTCGTACTTTAGTCTATGTATCACCCTATTCAATGTTAGGATACCGGTTATCGCACACAGATCATCCACTGCCGGTGCCATTCCTTCAAACTCACACAATTATTATATCGCGTCCACCCACCTTGAGCAAAGTTGCACAATTGGAACCGGGCACCTCCACCTACCGTACTCGAGTGCAGTGCCAAAGCTGATTGAGGAACCATTCAACATCCAGGGGCGCCAAAAAACTGGAACACGCTCCCTCACGAGGTCCGTTCACCAAAAAGAATAATAAAAAAGGTCTGAGAGAGAAGACAAATTGAGTGAATAATCCCTGCCAATAACAAGATATTATTATTATTTTATCAGTCAACCGAGAGGGGAGCAACCGTAGAAGCACTGCCCATGAGTAGTTATTATAGTTACCCGGAGGAGCAAGAGGAGTTGGAGGTTATTTAGAAAGACAAAAAAGTCCCTGGTGCCTGGACGTCAATCCTATTCGCTGATTTTGAAGAAGCCAACATCATGCGTTTGCTCGAGCATGTGCAGTAAAGTGGTACTCGAGATACTGTGTGGTGCCGTACCATACTGTACAAGTACCAGTATCATACCAAGATACTGGTACTTGATAAGAATGAATTCAGTGCTCTATCGTCAATAGCAAAACCCCGCAGCCTGGCTTCCATCAATCCTTCAACACCAACAGCTGCTCCATCTCCAATCCATCGTTACATTATATTCCACCTACCCCACCCCTCGCTTCCGCAAGCCTCCCTGTGCCCGGGCACTGGCCCCGCGACAGCCAAATGCAAAAATGTTCACCCTCCTCTTCTCCCTCCTAACGGAACCCATCTTGTTACTCCTTTCCATCCTTCACCCCCGTTTCAAACGGGACCACTTCGCACCCCACCCTACAGCTCCGTTCGAAGCCTACTACACCCGAATACTAACCCCCGAAGCCACAATCCTCCTCATCCTCTCCTCTGTTCGGAGAGCCACACATAAACCCCACTACGTTCACTTCTCCTATCTCCCCCACCCTTCCTCTCCTTCCGACGGGGAGAGCCTTAGAATAGACCTCTTTCCAACAACAATAACCGACCAGCGGCTCCCCCGCATTGCGGGTAGCAACGTCCAGCCATTCCGGAAAATAGTAGGCGGTGGAATAGGGGAGTACTCAATTACTCCTGAAAAGCAAACTTACTCGCTACGCCTTCCAGGGGGAGTAGAAGTAGATGTACAGCTTACGGAACGAACACCATGGCACAGGGGGGAGGAATTAAGTTCTCCAGAGGGCGCGCTGGGGGAATTGGTCCATTTACTGCCGATACACTGGCACGTGTTCTCCATCGACTCCCGCGCCGAATACCGCATCCGCATACCCGGGAGGCCCGGACAGGAGGAAATTAGTGGTATCGGAAGAGCACATATCGAGAAGAACTGGGGCGCAGCATTCCCGAGCGGCTGGGCATGGGCTCAGGCCTTTTCACCCCCCACGCCTTCCGAGACTGCTCCTTCCACCGATGACGGGGAATTCAAACTGAGTCTCGCCGGCGGCCAAATCCTCTTTCAAAAAGCCTACCTTCTCTCATACACGTCTCCCACTACAACCCTTCGCTTCAAGCCGCCATTCTCCCTCCTACCACTGGCCCTCTCGACCCCCTTCTGCAGTGAAGAAATCGATTCCCGAGCAGGTCTTTTTAAAATTTCTGTGGCGGACTTTACGCACAAGATTGTGCTTACGGTCAAAGGACCTGAAATGCATCGAGGATGGATTGGACTGCACTGCCCACTAAGTGGCGGGCATGGGAATGTGTTTGCGTATGAGAGCTTTGAGGGGGTTGTGGAGGTTTGTGTGTTTAGGAGGAGGTTTGGGGGTTGGTGGTACAAGTGGAGGGAGGTGGAGAGGAAGAGGATGGACGGGTGTGCTTTGGAGTTTGGGGGCGGATATAGCTTCAGGGTTCGGGCCGAGAGAGGGAAGTTTGACTAGAGTAAGAGCAGTGTTGTAAATGTTTTTATCTCAACCAGCCTTGCATCATGAGCCTAACCATAATAGATGCAATCACAACATATCACTCACATTACACTGATTACAATCTCCTACATACCTCGTTTTTTTTCTTCTTTTCTTTACCACTTCCTCTCCGCTAACAATATCGCACCCAAAACATCTAGCACAGTACATTTTTGCCCTACCTTTCCCCTGAACCAGCTAACCCCACGCAAACAACCTCGCAACACCAAACTTAATCCATGACTCACTCACACAAACCCCACAATCCTACAGCCTTGCACGCCCCGCACCCCTTTTCACGCACGATACCGTAGCCTCGTCAAATAATAACAAGCTACATACATTATATAATACATACGATACACCCACCGCAGCGCACCCAACCAACCAAAAAAAAACCAGACAAATACAAAACATCACAAAGCCTGAGAGCCCAAATTAATTAAGCCTGAGCCTCGTCTCTATAAAAAAAAAAATCATCATATCATGCGATAACAGCGGAACACGTATAAATCTTTATTCTCAGGCATGATAATATTATACATATCATACTACCTAGACTATGAGAATAAATAAATAAATGGTAATTATTCACCGCGTTCGTTGGTGTCGTATCGTATACAAACTGGCTTATATAATAATATTATTATAGAGAGTATTGTGTGTTATTATTTTTAGGAGCGGATAAGTTAAGGGATGACTGGATAGTATCGAGTGATCCGTCATGACGACGACTCACCATGTTTTTCGATTGACTTATTTATTTATTCGTCTTGTCTTGTGACTACAGTAGCTTATGATATTTGTTGAACGATTCCGCCTAAGGAATATTATATAATATGGGGAAAAGGTATTGCGGCAGGGGGGGAAAGCCGATGTACCCCCACCCCCTTCTCTTCGGATGGCGGGATGCGATATAGTGCAGTGTTGGCGTAATTGATGGTTAAGCTCTGTATTTATGTTCCCGGTTCCAGCCCCGTCGTGAGAAGTGTCGTATTGTAATCGGGGTTCGTGGGACATTGATGGGATAGAAAAAGGTAGTGTGCTTGGAAGGTTATCATAGGGCTTACTTCGGGAGAGGAGTTGTGTTCTTTTTTTTATATCATACATAATAATAGCGGTGTTTTGATGATTTGAATACATGTTTGAGTAAGTGGGGTTATATCGTACCAGATAAGATGAATGAGGGACAACCTGATATAGTTGGGTGAAGGTGAGTGAAGGGGTATTGGGGAGGGTGGGGTAA
>Ga0307509_10000494_pt1 | contig 66714 bp, 60 predicted proteins | sample 10_EM_MG_FD_202245 | JGI IMG/M metagenome (GOLD analysis project Ga0307509, IMG submission 202245) | Populus trichocarpa ectomycorrhiza microbial communities from riparian zone in the Pacific Northwest, United States - 10_EM | ecosystem: Host-associated > Plants > Roots > Unclassified | place...
GCGACCCGCCACGCGCGTCGCCGTCGCGACCGGCACCGCCGCCGGGGCGGGTGCGGACGCGACCTTCAGCGTCGCCAGTGCCTGGAAGGCCGACCGTGCCTGCCCGCCCAGCTCGGCCTTCAGCGCCACGAGGTTGCGGCCCATGCCGAGTTGCCGGCCGTGCTCGTCGACGACGCGGAAGTTCATCAGCAAATGCGCGGGCACCTGCTCGAGCTTGAAGTCGTTGCGCTTGATGTCGAGCTGCGTCTTGTCGCGCACGTGCTTCAGCAGCGCGTCGATCAGGCCACCGCCGCCGAACGGCACTGCGTCGATGAACGATTGTGCGTAGTCGGGCAGCGGCACGAGCCGCGAGCGCGGGCGCTGGTGCAGGCTCTTCACGAGCGCAAGAACCTTGTCCTTCAGCATGCCAGGCACCAGCCACTCGCAGCGCTCATCAACGACCTGGTTCAGCGCGAAGATCGGCACGGTCACCGTCACGCCGTCCTTCGCGTCGCCGGGCTCGTGCAGGTAGGTTGCGCTGCAATCGACACCACCGAGTCGCAGCGTCTTCGGGAAGGCCGCGCTGGTGATGCCCGCGGCCTCGTGGCGCATCAGCTCTTCGCGCGTCAGCAGCAGCAGGCGCGGCTGGCGCTTGACCTCGTCGCGGTACCAGCGCTCCAGGCTCGCGCCGCTGCACACGTCGCTGGGCAGCTGCGCGTCGTAGAACGCGTGGATCAGCTCGTCGTCGACCAGCACGTCCTGGCGGCGCGACTTGTGTTCGAGTTCTTCGACCTGCGCGATCAGCTTTCGGTTGGCGGCGACGAACGGCAGCTTGGTCTCCCACTCGCCCGCGACCAGGGCCTCGCGGATGAAGATCTCGCGCGCCGCCACCGCGTCGACGTTGCCGAAGTTCACGCGCTTGTTGCTGTAGATCACGATACCGTAGAGCGTCGCGCGCTCGAGCGCGATCACCTCGGCCGCCTTCTTCTCCCAGTGCGGCTCGAGCAGCTGGGTCTTGATCACGTGGCCCGCGATGCGCGGCAGCCACTGCGGCTCGATCGCGGCGATGCTGCGGCCGAACAGACGCGTCGTCTCGACCAGCTCGGCCGCGACGATCCAGCGCCCCGGCTTCTTCGAGAGGTTCGCGCCCGGGTGCTTGTAGAAGCGGATGCCGCGTGCACCCAGGTACCACTCGTCCTCGTCGCTCTTCAGGCCGATGTTGCCGAGCAGGCCGGCGAGCATCGCGAGGTGGATCTGTTCGTAGGTCGCCGGTGCGCCGTTGAGCCGCCATTGGTGTTCGGCCACCACCGTGTGCAGCTGCGAATGGATGTCGCGCCACTCGCGCACGCGGCGCGGCGAGATGAAGTTGTCGCGCAGCAACTGCTCCTGCTTGCGTTGCGAGACCTTGTGAACACTTGAAGCGCCGAGGGCGGCGCTGCCCTGCCCGCCCTTGATGTCCTCCAGCCACTTCCACAGCTTCAGGTCGCCGATGAACTCGCTCTTCTCGTCGTCGAACTTCTTGTGCGCCGCGTCGGCGGCCTGTTGATGTTCGAGGGGCCGGTCGCGCACCTCTTGCACGCTGAACGCGCTGGCGATGATCAACACCTCGGTCAGGGCGTCGCGCGTTCGGGCTTCAAGAATCATGCGGCCGACGCGCGGGTCCAGCGGCAGGCGCGCGAGTTCGACACCGATAGCCGTCAGCTCGTTGAACTCGTCGACCGCGCCGAGCTCGGCGAGCAGCTGATAACCGTCGGCGATCGCGCGCTTCGGCGGCGGCTCGAGGAACGGGAAGTCCTCGACCGTGCCCAGGCTCAGCGACTTCATGCGCAGGATCACGCCGGCCAGCGACGAGCGCAGGATTTCCGGGTCGCTGAACGGCGGCCGCCCGGCGAAGTCCTTCTCGTCGTACAGGCGGATGCAGATGCCGTCGCTGACGCGCCCGCAGCGCCCGGCGCGCTGGTTCGCGGCGGCCTGGCTGATCGGCTCGACCAGCAACTGCTCGACCTTGCTGCGGTAGCTGTAGCGCTTGACGCGCGCGGTGCCGGCGTCGACGACGAACTGGATACCGGGCACCGTCAGCGAGGTCTCGGCGACGTTGGTCGCGAGCACGATGCGGCGCGCGCTGTGCGATTCGAAGATGCGGTCCTGCTCGGGCTGGCTCAGGCGCGCGAACAGCGGCACGACCTCGACGCCGGGCGGGTGGTGCTTGCGCAAGTGGTCGGCGGCTTCGCGAATCTCGCGCTCGCCGGGCAGGAACACGAGCACGTCGCCCGAGCCCTCGCGCCACAGTTCGTCCACGGCCGCGCTGATCGCGTCGTTCAGGTCGAACTCGCGCGATTCTTCGAACGGCCGCCAGCGCTGCTCGACCGGGAACAAGCGACCCGACACCTGAATCACCGGTGCCGGGCCGTCCTTCGATGCGAAGTGGCGCGCGAAGCGGTCGGCGTCGATCGTCGCCGACGTGACGACGATCTTCAGGTCGGGCCGGCGCGGCAGGATCTGCCGCAGGTGGCCGAGCAGGAAATCGATGTTCAGGCTGCGCTCGTGCGCCTCGTCGATGATGATCGTGTCGTAGGCGCGCAGCAAAGGGTCGGTCTGCGTCTCGGCGAGCAGGATGCCGTCGGTCATCAGCTTGACGCTGGCGCCCGGCGAGAGCCGGTCTTGAAAGCGCACCTTGAAGCCCACGACCTCGCCCAGCGGCGTCTTCAGCTCCTCGGCGATGCGCTTCGCGACGCTCGACGCAGCGATGCGGCGCGGCTGCGTGTGGCCGATCAGCTTGCCGGTGTTGGCCTTGCCACGACCGAGCTGCAGCGCGATCTTGGGCAGCTGCGTGGTCTTGCCCGAGCCGGTCTCGCCGCAGACGATCACGACCTGGTGCTGTTGCAGCGCCTGCGCGATCTCGTCGCGGCGGGCGGAGACCGGCAGCGATTCTGGGAAGGTGATGGAGGGCAGCGCGTTCGCCGGGCGAGGCCCGGCGGCAACGGCGGCCGCTGGGCTGGCCCGGTGGTTCGACATGTGGACGCGGATTATCGGAGATGCGGCGGCGTCCACGCCGCGCTGCGGACTATTTCGCCGGCGCCACGTAGGTGATGACGTTGAGTGTCGCGCCCTGCGGGTCGGCAATCACCGCGAACCGGCCGACCGTCGGGATGTCGGTCGGCGGCATGTGCACCTTGCCGCCCAGACTGGTCACCTTCTTGACCAGCGCGTCGACGTCGGCCACGGTCACGTAAGGCAGCCACATCGGGGGCATGCCCGGCGGCGCGCCGGGCGGCAAGCCCATGATGCCGCCGATGGCGGCATCGCCGACCTTGAGGACGTTGTAGGGCATGCCCATGTTCATGGCCTCGATCTTCCAGCCGAACAACTGGCCGTAGAACTCGGTCGCGGCCCCGGGGTTGGTGGTCATCAGCTCGCACCAGCTGAAGGCACCGGGCGTTTGAAATGCATCCATGAGTAAGCTCCGCTGAAGTGGAGTCCCATGCTGCGCCTGCTTGGCCGGCGCCGTCAACACATTGCCTACAAGGTCGTCCACCCATTCGTCACCGCGATCTTCAGCAACTCGCTGGCCGAGTCGACGCCGAGCTTGCGGCGCAGGCTGAGCCGGTGCGTCTCGACGGTGCGCACGCTGATGTCGAGCTCGCGCGCGGCCAGCTTGTTGCTGCGGCCGTGCGCCAGCAACAGCAGCACCTCATGCTCGCGCGCGGTGAGCTGCGGCGGCGTCGCGCCGACCAGGTTCGCGAGGTTGCTGAGCTGCGCGCTGAAGTAGTTGCCGCCGGCGCAGACGGCACTGATCGCCGCGAGGATCTCCTCGGTCGGTGACTCCTTCAGCACATAGCCGCGCGCGCCGGCGCGGATGGCACTGAGCACGTATTCGCGGTTGTCGTACATGCTCAGCATCAGCACGCGGATGGCCGGGTGGCGCTGGCGCAGCAGCGTCGCGAGCTCGATGCCGTTCATGCCGCGCATGCCGACGTCGACCAGCATCAGGTCGGGTTCGTCGGCCGCGGCGAGCTCGAGCGCTTCGGCACCGCTCGTGGCCTCGCCGATCACCTGCAGGCCGGCGACGACCGAGAGCCGCGCGCGCAGCCCGTCGCGCACCAGCGAGTGGTCGTCGACGATGACGAGGCGGACGACCTCCGCCGTCATGCCGCCACCAGCGGAAAGCTCGCGATCAGGGACGTGTGCCCAGGCTGCGAGATCAGCGCGAAGCTGCCGCCGTTGCGCTCGACGCGCTCGCGCATGTTGGTGAGGCCGATGCCGCGGTCCTTGCTGAGCTCGACGTTCTTCACGTCGAAGCCCACGCCGTCGTCGGTGATGCGCAGCACCAGCTTGTCGTCGCTGTCGTCGAGGCGGATGTCGATGTGGCGGGCCTTCGCGTGGCGCTCGACATTGCGCAGCGCCTCCTGCGCGACGCGGAACAGGCTGACGGCCTGCAGCTCCGACAAGCGCTCCTCGTGCACCCGCGGCGAGACGCGCACGCGCAGCCCGCTGCGTTCGGCGAGCTCGTTGCCGATGTGTTCCAGCGCGGCCGGCAGGCCCAGGTCGTCGAGCAGGGCCGGGCGCAGGTCGTGCGAGATGCGGCGCACCTCGGTGATGGCTTTAGACAATGCGGTGATCTCCTTGTCGATCGCCGTGACCGGTGCATCGCCCGGGTGCGCGAGCCGGTGGCCAACGAGCTCGAACTGGTACTTGATCGACACCAGCAGCTGGCAGATGTGGTCGTGCAGTTCACGCGAGACCCGCGCCCTCTCCTCTTCCTGCGAACTCACGACGCGGTGCGCCAGCGCCTTGAGCTTGCGGTCGGCCTGGCGCTGCTCGCTGATGTTGAGCGCGAGGCCGCCGGCGAACACCGCGAGCGCGGCGACCACGGCCACCGTCGCAAGGCCGAGCAGGGTCTGGCGCACGCTGTCCAGCAGGTTGCCGCGCAGGCGTGCGGCGGCGGCGTCGACGTCGTCGAGGTAGATGCCGGTGCCCAGCGTCCAGCCCCAGCGCGGCATCGCGATCGCGTAGCCGAGCTTGCGTTCGACCTTGCCGGTCGACGGCTTGGGCCAGAGATAGCGCTGGAAGCCGCCGCCTTCCTTGCCGCGCGCGATCAGCTCGCGGATCACGTAGGTGCCGTCGCCGTCGTGCATGTTCCAGAGGTTGGTGCCGACCAGGTCGGGCTGGCGCGGGTGCACGAGGTTCAGCCCGTCGTCGGCGTAGACGAAAAAGTAGCCATCGTCACCGAAGGTCATGTTGCTCAGGATCGCCTTGGCCTGCTCCTTCGCCGCCTCGTCGTCGCGGCCGGCGCCGTACAGGTGATCGATCGAGGTCAGCGCCAGCGTGATGTAGCTGCGCAGCTCGTCGCGCTTGGCGCTGAGCAGCACGTCTTCGAGCACCTGGGCCTGCTGGTGCTCGAGCCGCTGGGTCTCGATCACCAGCAACCCGCCGATCAGCGCGATCGCGAGCAGCAGCGGCGCCACCGCCAGCAGCAGGATCTTGGCCTTGAGTTTCATGGGCCAGATTGTGCGGTGCGCCACGAGGTGTTTTGGCTTCGCCGAAATCCCAGGTGGTGTTTTGGCTGCGCCGAAACGCGGCAGGGCCGCGTTTTCCCTTATGCAGAACTACGCAGTCCAACCTAGCAGTGATGCGCATGCGCGAACACGATTGGAAACAGATAATGCCTCAGCGCCGATCCACGGCCATGAACCCATATCAACAGTTGGAGACATCAAGATGATTCGATTCTCGAAGATTGCCATCGCCACCGCGCTTGTCGCCTCGGGCACGTTGGCACTGGCCGCCGACCCGATCAAGATCGGCGTCAACGGCCCGTTCACCGGCGGGTCGTCGTCGATGGGTGTCAGCATGCGCGACGGCGTGCGCCTCGCGATCACCGAGATCAACGCGTCGGGCGGCGTGCTGGGCCGCCAGCTGGTCGCCGTCGAGCGCGACGACGAAGCCAAGAACGAGCGCGGCGTGCAGATCGCCCAGGAGCTGGTCAACAAGGAGAAGGTCACCGCCGTCGTCGGCTACATCAACACCGGCGTGGCCCTGGCCTCGCAGCGCTTCTTCCAGGAAGCCAAGATCCCGGTGATGAACAACGTCGCCACCGGTTCCATCATCACGCACCAGTTCGACAAGGAACCCGAGAACTACGTCTTCCGCAACGCCGCGCACGACAGCATCCAGGCGCCGATGATCGTCGAAGAGGCGATCACCCGCCGCGGCTTCAAGAAGGTCGCGATCCTGGCCGACTCGACCAACTACGGCCAGCTCGGCCGTGAAGACCTCGAGAAGGCGCTGAAAGCCAAGGGCATCACCCCGGTCGCGGTCGAGAAATTCAACATCAAGGACGTCGACATGACGGCCCAGCTGCTCAAGGCCAAAGAAGCTGGCGCCGAAGCCGTGCTGACCTACGGCATCGGCCCCGAGCTGGCGCAGATCGCCAACGGCATGACCAAGCTGGGCTGGAAGGTACCGCTGATCGGCTCGTGGACGCTGTCGATGGCCAACTACATCGACAACGCCGGCCCGGGCGGCGAAGGCGCGCGCATGCCGCAGACCTTCATCCAGGAGCCGACGACGCCGAAGCGCCAGTCCTTCATCATCAGCTACCTGAAGACCTTCAACCCGAAGAACGCGCGCATGGACTCGCCGGTCTCGGCCGCGCAGGGCTATGACTCGATCTACCTGCTGGCCGCAGCGATCAAGCAGGCGGGCAGCACCGACGGCCCGAAGGTCAAGGCCGCGCTCGAAGACCTGAAGACCCCGATCGAAGGCGTGGTCACGACCTACAACAAGCCGTTCTCCAAGACCGACCATGACGCGATCACCGCGAACATCCCGGTGTTCGGCGAGGTCAAGGGCGGCAAGGTGGTTTACGCCTACCCGGACGACCAGAAGAAGGCTTCCGAAATCCGCGTGAAGAAGTAAGCTGCCATCCGGCCTGCGCCGCCACGGGCTGAACGGCCCGCGGCGGCGTCTTCTTGTGGACTCTCGAGAAACGCCATGCAAATCCTGACCCAACTGATCTTCAGCGGCATCGCGCTCGGCATGATCTATGCCGTGATCGCGTTCGGCTACCAGCTCACCTTCGCGACCAGCGACACCCTGAACTTCGGCCAGGGCGATGCGCTGATGCTGGGCGCGCTGGTCGGCCTCACGCTCGTCGGCCTGGGCGTCAACTACTGGCTGATGATCCCGCTGGTGTGCCTGTTCGGTGCGTTCCAGGGTGCGGTGGTCGAGCGCATCGGCGTGCGGCCGGCGATCAAGATCAAGTCGGAGTTCGGCTGGATCATGTCGACGATCGCGCTGGGCATCATCTTCAAGAACGTGGCCGAGAACGTCTGGGGCCGCGACGACCTGAAGTTCCCGTCGCCGCTGCCCGAGGCGCCGATGAAGTTCCTCGGCGCCAACGTGCTGCCGATGGAAGTGCTCGTCGTCGTCGGTGCGATCCTGATGATGCTGGCGGTCGAGTTCTTCAACCGCAAGACCATCTACGGCAAGGCCGTGGTCGCGACCTTCAACGACCGCGACGCCGCCAAGCTGATGGGCATCAACACCGGCCTCGTCATCACGTTCTCGTATGCGCTGTCGTCGCTGACCGCGGGTTTCGCCGGCGTGCTGATCGCACCGCTGACGCTGACCGGCGCGACCATGGGCGCGGTGCTGGGCCTGAAGGCCTTCGCGGTCGCGATCATCGGCGGTCTGACAAGCGGCATGGGCATCATCGTCGGCGGCATCATCCTCGGCGTGGCCGAGACCACCACCGGCTTCTACATCAGCACCGGCTACAAGGACGTGCCCGGCCTCGTGCTGCTGCTGATCGTGCTCGCAGTGCGACCGCAAGGCCTGTTCGGCAAGACCGCGATCAAGAAGGTCTGACCCCATGAAACGCACCCACCTCGTGCTCGCCATCCTCGGCGTCGCCGCCCTGCTGCTGTTCCCCGTCGGCGTCGGCAATCCGTATTACATCCACCTGCTCGAAACCATCATGATCTACGCGATCGTGCTGTTCGGGCTCGACATCGTGGTCGGCTACACCGGCCAGGTGTCGCTGGGCCATGCCGGTCTGTTCGGCATCGGTGCCTACACCGCCGGCGTGCTCGTCACCAAGCTCGGCACGCCGCTGCTCGTCACGCTGATCGCGTCGATCGGCGTCACCGCGCTGTTCGGCGCGATCCTGGCGCTGCCGGCCTTGCGGGTGTCGGGCCCCTATCTTGCGATGGTGACGCTGGCCTTCGGCACCATCATCCAGATCCTGATCAACGAGATGACCTTCCTGACCGAAGGCCCGATGGGCATCAAGCTCACCAAGCCCAACCTGTTCGGCGTGCGGCTGGACGAACGCGAATTCTTCTGGGTCGTCGCGGTCTTGATGGTGCTCGCATTGATCGTCGTGCACCGCGTGCTGCGCTCGCACCTCGGGCGCGCGTTCGAGGCGCTGCGCGGCAGCCCGGTCGCGTCCGACTGCATGGGCGTCTCGGTCTACCGCTACAAGGTCTACGCGTTCGTGATCAGCGCCGGCTTCGCCGGCCTGGCCGGTGCGCTGTATGCGTTCTCGGAACAGTACATCTCGCCGAACTCGTACAACTTCGAGCTCACCGTGCTGTTCCTGCTCGCGGTCATCATGGGCGGACGCAAGAGCCGCATCGGGGCTATGCTGGGCGCGGCCATCATCGTGCTGCTGCCCAAGCTGCTGGACGACGTCGAGATGTTCCGCTACGTCTCGGTGGCGCTCGCGGTGCTGGTCATCGCGACCACGGTGTTCGGCATCCAGAAGGGCCGCGTCACGGCCAAGCAGATGGCGATCCCGGTGGTCGGCAGCATCGCGCTCGCGGGCCTGTCGTTCTGGCTGCAGACGATGACCGACTGGCGGCTGTCGATCTTCGGCGTGATCATGCTGTTCGTCGTCTACTACCTGCAGGACGGCATCGTCGGCTTCGTGCGCAGCGCGCTGAACCTGGCCAAGCCCAAGCCCGAGGCCCAGGTCGCGGGCGCCTCGCTCGCAGGGGGCGACGCGGTCTCGACCACCGCGGCCAGCGGCTCGGGCGAGATCCTGAAGGCCGACCGCGTGCTGATGCAGTTCGGCGGCCTGAAGGCGCTCAACGACGTCTCGCTGAGCATCCAGCGCGGCACCATCCACGGCCTGATCGGGCCGAACGGCTCGGGCAAGAGCACGATGATGAACGTGCTGACCGGCATCTACGTGCCGACCGCCGGCACGATCGCGTTCGAAGGCCGCTCGGTGGTCGGACGCACCTCGTCCGACATCGCGCTGTCGGGCATCGCGCGCACCTTCCAGAACGTGCAGCTGTTCGGCGAGATGACGGCGCTGCAGAACGTGCAGGTCGGCCTGCACCACACCTTCGACAGCAACCTGTTCGACGTCGCCGTCGGCACGCCGCGCTACGGCCGCGAGAGCCGCGCCGCAACGGCGCGCGCGCTGGGCCTGCTGCAGTTCGTCGGCCTCGCCGACCTGGCTTACGAAGAAGCCCGCAACCTGCCTTACGGCAAGCAGCGTCTGCTCGAGATCGCGCGCGCGCTGGCACTCGACCCGCAACTGCTGTTGCTCGACGAGCCCGCGGCGGGTCTCACCGCGCCGGACATCAAGGAGCTGATCAGCTTCATCCGCAAGATCCGCGGCCATGGCATCACGGTGATCCTGATCGAGCACCACATGGACGTGGTGATGAGCATGTGCGACACCGTCTCGGTGCTGGACTTCGGCCAGAAGATCGCCGAAGGGCAACCGGCCGTGGTGCAGGCGGACGAGAAGGTGATCGAGGCCTACCTCGGTGGCCAGGCGGCCTAAGGACAACAGACCATGCTGACCATCAACAATCTGTTCGCCGGCTACGGCAAGGTGCAAGTACTGCACGGCATCTCGATCGAGGTGCCCAAGGGCAAGGTCGTCACGCTGATCGGCTCCAACGGCGCCGGCAAGACGACAACGATGCGCGCGGTCTCGGGGATGATCGTGCCGACGGCCGGCGAGATCTCGCTGAACGGCAAGCGCATCGAGGGCATGGAGTCGTACCACATCGCCAAGCTCGGCCTCGCGCATTCGCCCGAAGGCCGGCGCGTGTTCGCAACGATGACGGTCACCGACAACCTGACGCTGGGGGCCTTCCCGCGGCTGACCGGCAGCCGCCCGAAAGGCGACGTGGCCGGCGACCTGGAGCGCGCGCTCGAACTCTTCCCGCGCCTGAAGGAGCGACGCATGCAGCTGGCCGGCACCTTGTCTGGCGGCGAGCAGCAGATGCTCGCGATGGCGCGCGCGGTGATGCTCAACCCCGAGGTCGTGCTGCTCGACGAACCGTCGATGGGCCTCGCGCCCATCCTCGTCGCCGAGGTCTTCCGCATCATCGAGCGGCTCAAGAGCGAGGGCGTCACGATGCTGCTGGTCGAGCAGTTCGCGGCCGCGGCGCTGGGCGTGGCCGACTACGGCTATGTGCTCGAGAACGGCCGCATCTCGGTGCACGGCCCGGCCGACAAACTGCGCAACGACCCGGCGGTGAAGGCGGCCTACCTCGGCGGCGGGCACTGAGCGCACGCGTCGTGCCCCGGTGCCTCAGCGGTCGAACACCGACGCCGGCCCTCGGGGTTTGACGATCGCCGGCGCCGGGGCGGCAGCCGGCCGGTTTCCGATGTAGGCGGCGCGCGGGCGGATCAACACACCGGCCTCACGCTGCTCGAGCGCGTGCGCAATCCAGCCCACCGTGCGGCCGACCGCGAACATCGCGTAGGCGCCACCTTCGGGCGCGCCCACGGCGCGGCGCAGGGCCACCAACGCAAAATCGAGAGAGGGGTGGCGGCCGGTCAGCGCCTCGGCCTCGGCGGCCAGCCGCCGTGCCGTGTTCCTGACCCTGCCGGCGGGCAGGCGCGCGAGGATATCGGCCGCGCGCGGATCGCTATCCGGATACAGCGGATGGCCGAAGCTCGCCAGACGGTCCCCGCGCGCCAGCCGCGCCTGCAGGCCGGCGCGCAGCGACGGCGCACGCACGACCTCGTCCCACAGCGCCTCGACCCGCGCCGTCATGCCGCCGTGGCGACCGCCCGACAAGGCCACCAGCCCGCCGATCACGGCCTGCCCCAGACCGGCGCCGGTCGAAGCGACACAGCGCGCGACGAAGCCTGAGGCGTTGAGTTCGTGGTCGGCGCTGAGCACCAGGGCTGCACGCACCGCGTCAGCGCCGCGCTGGTTCAAGCGCCAAGCCGCAGCGAACTGCAGATGAATCGGCGCGTTCGCGGGCGCGACCCCCAGGGCCGCGCCGCACGACAGGCGCAACAGTGCCCCGGCGTGGCGCGCCAGCAGCCGCGCATCGGCCTGTTCGTCGACCGCGGCGAGGTGGGCCTGGAGCATTGTGAACGCCGCGGGCATGCGGTCCGGCAACGGCAAGGCCGCGAACGCGTTGACCAGACGTTGCGTCGCCGCCGGCGCGCGCGGCGCCGCCTGATCGAAGGCGTCGGCCTGCGCACACTGCCACAGCAGACAGGCCACGTCTTCGACGCTCGCCGCGTGCGCGAGCGCGACGGCCGACTGGCCGCGGTAGTAGAGCCACTGCGCTTCGATCAGCGTCAGCCGCGACTCGAGCACCGGCAAGCCCCAGGCCAGCGCGGCACGCGCGACCTCGCGCGGTCGCCGGCCGCGCCCGCGCTGGTTGGCGATGCGTTCGACCTCGCTGCGCCGGTACAGGCGCGTCTGCTGCGTGATGCCCGGCGCCGCCACCAGCTTGCCGCGGCTGACATACGCGTACAGCGTCGGCTTGGTGACGCCGAGAAGCGCTGCGGCCTGGTCCGCGTCCATCCATTCGGCGGTGCTCACGGTCGATCGGGTCATGTTGACGATATTAATCAATGTTGACGATTCTGCCGACGCACGCCCCTAATCGGCCACCCGCCCGAGCACGTGCGGGTTGTGGAGACCGTCATGTCCGTTGCCCCTGCCCTCGCCCTTGAATCGATCTGGCGCGATGCCAACCTGCCCGTGGCGTCGCTGCAGCAACTCACGCTGACCGGCGCCGACCCGGCGCTGCCCTCGTCGTTCGCGGTCGGCACCGCCGCGCAGGCGTCGTTCGCCGGCGCCGCACTCGCCGCCGCCGAGATCGGCCACCAACGCAACGGCCTGCGCCAGCAGGTACGGGTGGACATGCGTCACGCGGCGCTCGAGTGCTGCGGCCGCTTCACGATAGCCGGCGTGGAGCCCGAAGTCTGGGACAAGCTGGCCGGCCTGTACGCCTGTGGGTCCGGTTGGGTGCGCCTGCACACCAACTTCGCGCACCACCGCGACGGGGTGTTGCGGCTGCTGGGCCTGCCGACAGGGCCAGGCACCGAGCGCCCCGCGGTCGCGGCGGCGCTGGCGCGCTGGGATGCCGTCGAGTTCGAAGACGCCGCGACGCGAGCGGGTCTCGTCGTTGCGGCACTGCGCAGCTTCGACGAGTGGGACGCGCATCCCCAATCCGTCGCGATCACCGCCCAGAAGCTCGTCGCGATCGACCGCATCGGCGAGGCCTCCCCGCTGCACCTGCCGGCGTTGCCACAAGACAGCCGCCCGCTCGCCGGCGTGCGCGTGCTGGAACTCACGCGCATCCTCGCCGGCCCGTTCTGCGGCCGCACGCTGGCCGCCTACGGCGCCGACGTGCTGCTGGTGAACTCGCCGAACCTGCCCAACATAGCCGCGATCGCCGACACCAGCCGCGGCAAGCTGTCGGCACATGTGGACCTGCGCACCGACGCGGGCCGCGACGCGTTGCGCGGTGTGCTGCGCGAGGCCGAGGTCTTCGTGCAGGGCTACCGGCCCGGCGCCCTCGCGGCGCTCGGCTTCGCGCCCGAGGCGGTGGCGGCCGCACGCCCGGGCATCGTGATGGTTTCACTGTCGGCCTATGGCGAGACCGGCCCCTGGGCCGGCAAGCGTGGTTTCGATTCGCTGGTGCAGACCGCCACTGGCTTCAACCAGGCCGAAGCCCAGGCGGCCGGCAGCGCGCAGCCGCGCGCATTGCCGATGCAGGTGCTCGACATGGCCAGCGGCGCACTGATGGCCTTCGGTGCGCAGGCCGCGCTGCTGCGCCAACAGACCGAGGGCGGCAGCTGGCATGTGCGGGTCTCGCTCGCACGCACCGCGCAGTGGCTGCGCGAGCTCGGCCGGGTCGCGAACGGGTTCGCAGCACCCGCGGCCGACTTTGCCGGTGTGATGGAAACCCGCGCTTCGGGTTGGGGCGAACTCAGCGCAGTACGTCACGCCGCCGAGTTCTCGCACACGCCGGCCGGCTACGCCAGGCCCTCTATGCCGCCCGGCAGCCACGCGCTCGCCTGGCCAGGGCGTTGAACGGGCGCTGACCACCCTGCCCTGCGTCCGCCGGTGCACGCGTGCCAAAATCGCGTCCGCATCCCACCGAGCGAGCGCAGCCACCTTGAGCCTTGTCTTCCCCCACACCTTCGTGCCCTGGTTTCGTACCGTGGCGCCGCACATCCACGCGTACCACGGCAAGACCTTCGTCGTGGCGATCACCGGCGAGCTGATCGCGGCAGGCAAGCTCAACTCGTTCGCGCAGGACCTGGCGATCCTGCAGGCGATGGGCATCAAGCTCGTGCTGGTGCACGGCTTCCGGCCGCAGGTCAATGAACAGTTGCGCTCCAAGGGTCACGAGGCGCGCTACAGCCACGGGCTGCGCATCACGGATGCGGTCGCGCTCGATTCGGCGCAGGAAGCCGCAGGCCAGCTGCGCTTCGAGATCGAGGCCGCGTTCTCGCAAGGCCTGCCGAACACGCCGATGGCGAATGCGATCGTGCGCGTGGTGTCGGGCAACTTTCTTACCGCGCGGCCGGTCGGCATCGTCGACGGCGTCGACTTCATCCACAGCGGCGTGGTGCGCAAGGTCGATGGCGCGGCGATCCGCAGTGCGATCGACATCGGCGCGATGGTGCTGCTGTCGCCGTTCGGCTTCTCGCCCACCGGCGAGGCCTTCAACCTGACGATGGAAGACGTGGCGACCAGCACCGCAATCGCGCTGCAGGCCGACAAGCTGCTGTTCATCACCGAGGTGCCGGGCATCCACGAAGACCTGGCCGACCCGGAAAGCCCGATCGACACCGAACTCGCGCTCGCCGATGCCGAGCGCCTGCTCGCGCAACTGCCGCGACCCACGCAGCCGACGGACACGGCCTTCTACCTGCAGCACTGCGTGCGCGCCTGCCGCGGCGGTGTCGAGCGTTCGCACATCCTGCCTTTTGCGATGGACGGGGCGCTGCTGATGGAGGTCTTCACGCACGACGGCATCGGCACCATGGTCGTCGACGAAAAGCTCGAGAGCCTGCGCGAGGCCACCTCAGATGACATCGGCGGCGTGCTGCAGCTGATCGAACCGTTCGAGCAGGACGGCACGCTGGTCAAACGCAGCCGCACCGAGATCGAACGCGACATCGGCCACTACACCGTGATCGAGCACGATGGCGTGATCTTCGGCTGCGCCGCGCTCTACCCCTACCCCGAAGCCAGGACCGCCGAGATGGCGGCGCTCACCGTGTCGCCTCAGGTGCAAAGCCAGGGCGACGGCGAACGCATCCTGAAGCGCGTCGAGCAGCGCGCCAAGGCGATGGGGCTGGACAGCATCTTCGTGCTGACGACGCGCACCATGCACTGGTTCATCAAACGTGGGTTTGCGCAGGTCGACCCCGACTGGCTGCCCGAGGCGCGCAAACGCAAATACAACTGGGATCGGCGCTCGCAGGTGCTGGTCAAGAAACTCAGCTGATTTCTCAAAGGATATTCACATGGCCCGCACCATTCAATGCATACACCTGAAGAAGGAAGCCGAAGGCTTGGATTACGCGCCTTACCCGGGCGAACTCGGCAAGAAAATCTACAACAACATCAGCAAGGAAGCCTGGCAACTCTGGATGAAGCACCAGACCATGCTGGTCAACGAGAATCGGTTGAATCTGGCCGACCAGCGCGCGCGGCAGTATCTGGCCCGCCAGATGGAGAATTTCTTTTTCGGCACAGGCGCCGAACAACCGGCGGGGTATGTTCCGCCGACGGCCTCCTGAGTATTCCGGTTGATATTCGTCGCGGCATGACGATAGAATCCGGCAGCGCGGTATTTTGAGCCGTGCAGCCGACTGAAAAGGATATGCCGTGGCCTCGTTGCAGGAATTGATTGCCCAGAAAGAAGCCCTCGAACTCGAAATCGAGCGTACCAAGCAGAAAGACCGTGGCGAGGCCATCGCCAAGGTTCGTTCATTGATGGACGAATATGGTTTGACGCCCGCCGATCTTTCTGCCAAACGCGGCCCCAAGCCGCGTGCCGGCAAAGGCAACAAAGTGGCCGCCAAATACCGCAACGTCGCCACCGGCGATACCTGGAGCGGCCGAGGCCTGCAACCCAAGTGGCTGAAGGCCGCGTTGGGTGCGGGCCGCAAACTCACCGACTTCGCGGTCTGAGCCCAGCGACGACCCATTTGAAGAGCCACCTGCACGGTGGCTCTTTTCGTTTGTCGGTGCCCGCCGCTGGCCTGTTCCGCCCGCGGGATTGACTTACATTCCCCCACAAAGTAGCCCTGCCCGTCGTCATCCCCCGCCGCCCGCCACCCTGTGTCCGAAGCCCACCTCTCCCGGCTGCCCCCGCTGCTGGCCGCTCAATTCGCGCCCTTTGGATCCCGCGCGTGGGTGGTGCGAGCCGTGCTGCTGCTGCTCGCCTACTACCTTTGTGGGCGGGCCGGGCTGGCAACGCTGCAGACCGGCCAGCACCTCACCCTGGTCTGGGCCCCCGCCGGCATCGCACTGGCCGCCCTGCTGCGCTTCGGTCTCGGGGTCTGGCCCAGCGTCTTGCTGGGGTCGTTCATGCTCGGCCTGGCCATGGACCTCACGCCAGGCGTGGCCGTCATGGTCGCGTTCGGCCAAACGCTGGGGCCGGCGCTCGGTGCCTGGGTGCTGCAGCGCGACGGGTTGCATGTCGAGCTCGATCGGCGCCGCGACCTTTGGCTCTTCGGTGCCGTCGGCGTCGGCTTCGCGATGTTGATCGCGGCCAGCAACGGCACGTTCTGGTTGGCCGCCAGCGGCACGGTGGCGTGGGCCAAGGTGCCCAAGGTGTGGGCAAGCTGGTGGCTGAGCGACGCCATGGGCGCACTCGTCGTCGGCATCCCCTTGCTCACGCTCTCGCGAGCCTCGCTGCAACAGGCTTTCGGCGACTGGCGCTGGCTGCCTTCGGTGCTGCTTGCGCTCGGCACGGTCGCGAGCGCCGCGCTCGCCGCGCTGTTCACCGGCGGCGGCAGCGCGGTGCAGTCGCCGCTGTTCTTCTTGCCGCACCTGTTGCTGTGCTGGCTGGCCGCGCGCAGCGGCCTGTTCGCCGCGTCGGCCACGGCACTGGTCATCACGATGGGCACCATCGTCACCGCCTTGCAGGGCTTCGGCCCCTTCCCCTCGCCCGAGAGCGGGCAGGCCGTGTCGACGCTGGTGGGCTACATCTGCAGTTTGCTCGCGATCCCGCTGCTGACGACCGCACTGACCGGTGAGATCGCCGCGAACGAGCGGCGCTGGCAGCTCGCGCTCGACACCTCGCTGATCGGCATCGGCGAATGGGACCTGCGCACCGGGCGGATCGAGTTTTCGCCGCGCTGGCTGGCGCTGCTGGGCTACTCGGCGCAGCACTTCGGCGACAGCCTGCAAGCCTTCTGGTCGCTGGTCCATCCCGACGACGTGGCGACAGTGCAGCAGGCCTTCGAGCCGCTGCGCGCGCAGGGCGCGGTCAACTGCCGCGCCGAATGCCGCCTGCGCTGCAACGACGACTCGTGGCGGCTCTTCGAGCTGCACGCGCTCGTGGCCGAGCGCGGCTCGAGCGGCCAGCCGGTGCGCATCATCAACACGGCACGCGACATCAGCGATGTGCAGGCGGCACGCGAGCGCCAGGAGCTGACCCAGAGCGTGTTCCAGCACCTGCACGAAGGCCTGCTGATCACCGATGCGCAGCACCGCGTGCTCGAGTCCAACCCGACCTTCACCGAGATCACCGGCTACCGCCGCGACGAACTGCTCGGCCAGGTGCCGCCGCTGTTGCGAGAAGCCGAGGCCGACACCCACCGCAGCGCACAGCTCGCCGTGATGCGCGCTGCGCTCGAGGCCGAAGGCCACTGGCGCGGCGAGCTCCAGCACCAGCTCCGCAACGGCGACGCCGGCCTGCTGCAGGTGGTGATTTCGGCGGTGCGCGCAATGGACGGTCAGGTGCGCAACCACGTGGTGGCGATCACCGACATCACCCACACGCGCCAGCAATGGGAGCAGTTGCAGCGTCAGGCGCACTTCGACGAACTCACGCGCCTGCCGAACCGCGTGCGACTCGCGCAGATGCTGCAGGCCGCGATGCAGACGAGCCGGCGCGAAGGCTCGCTGCTGACCGTGTGCTACCTCGACCTCGACCACTTCAAGCCGGTCAACGATCGCTTCGGCCACGAGGCTGGTGACCGGTTGCTGGTCGAGCTCGCGAACCGCATGCGGCGCTCGCTGCGTTCGTGGGCCGGCGGCGACGACGTGGTCGCGCGCATCGGCGGCGACGAGTTCGTGCTGCTGCTGCGCACTGCCACGCTCGAGGAAAGCCGCCACGCCGTCGAGCGCGTGCTGAACCAGGTCTGCCAACCCTATGCGCTGGGGGTCGGCGCAGGGCCGGTGATGGTGACGGCCAGCATCGGTGCGACCGTGTTCCCGCTCGACGGTGCCGATGCCGAGACCCTGCTGCGCCACGCCGACCACGCGATGTATGGCGCGAAGCAGGCCGGCCGCAACGGCTATCTGTTCTTCGACGCCGAGCACGACCGACGTGCCGAAGCGCGCTTCGTCGCGCTCGGCCGGGTGCAAGAGGCGCTGGACGCGAGCGAGTTCCGCCTGTACTTCCAGCCCAAGGTCGACATGCGCAGCGGCAAGGTGCTGGGTGTCGAAGCGCTGCTGCGCTGGAAGCACCCCGAGCAGGGCGTGATTTCGCCGGCGCAGTTCCTGCCGCTGATCGAGAACACCGGCCTGTCGATCAGTGTCGGCAACTGGGTGCTGCAGCAGGGCATCGAGCAGCTCGCCACTTGGCTGCGCTCGGGCATCGACATGACGGTGAGCATCAACGTCTCGGCCCGGCATCTGCAGGAGCCGCTGTTCGCGCAGCACCTCGCCAGCCTGCTGTCCCGGCACCAGGCGCCGGTGGCGCACCGGCTCATCATCGAGGTGCTCGAGACCGCCGCGCTGGCCGATGTCGACTACACCTGCGCGCTGATGGAAGAGTGCCGCGAACTGGGCGTGCGCTTCGCGCTCGACGACTTCGGCACCGGCTACTCGACCTTCACCTACCTGAAGCGCCTGCCCATCGACATGCTCAAGATCGACCGCTCATTCGTCATCAACATGCTGGGCGACCGGCAGGACCTGGCCATCGTCGAGGGCGTGATCGGGCTGTCGCAGACCTTCGGCTGCGCCGTCGTCGCCGAAGGCGTCGAGACACCCGCCCAGGCGCAGCGCCTGATCGAGATCGGCTGCCATGTCGGCCAGGGCAACGGCATCGCTGCGGCGATGCCGGCCGAACTGGTGCCCGACTGGGTGCGCGACTACAGGGGCATGATCAGCCCGGCGGAAGTGGCCGCGGGCTGAATCGCGCCGAGCGACCTTGGCTCAGTCCGGGGCGGTGAACCCGAGTTCGACGACGCCTTGCTGCGGCTTGCGCACCGGCGCGAACCGCCATTGCAAGACCGCGGCCAACGCCGCGGCGTTCAGGCGCGGGTTGCTGGTCGTCACGACGACCGGCTCGACCACGCTGCCATCGGGCTGAACCGTGAACCGCACCTGGACCTGCCCGCTGCGCAGCGTGCGCACCAGGTTGATCGGGAACTTCGGCTCCGACTGCGTCACGGGCACGAGGGTGTCGATCCCGTCGTCTTCGACCTCCACTGGCGGAGCTGAGGTGATAGCGGCGGCGCTCGGCGCGCTCAGCGGGGTGCTTGCAGCGGTGTTCCGCGCGACGGTGTCGGCGGCAGGAGTCGGCGTCGGCAACGGTGCCGGGCTGGCCGTAGCTCCCGTGGAGGTACCGGCTTCGGGTTTGGGCGTCGCAGCGAGGTTCGCGGCCAGCGCGGGGGCGGGCGGCGCGGCTGTCGATGTTGCCGCCGGCGTCGGCGGCTTGAGACGCACCACCGTTGGGGGTTTCTCGTCCTTGGTGGGGGTCGCGGCCGGCGCCTTGCGCGGCTTGTCACCGTGGATCGTGATCCAGTGGAAGACCTTCTCTGCGTCCCGTTTCGCACGCTCGGCGGGCGTGAGCTCGGCGGCTGGCGCTGAGGCCGTTGGCGCCCCGGCTGTGACCGGTTGGGCAGTGGCCGGCACGAAGGGCGCCAGGCCCGCGGCGGCAATCAAGAGGTGGCGCAACCGACCGGGCGCGGGTACCCGCAGACAAACCAGAAACATCAAGGTCTCTCCGAACGTTCTCGTGGTCACGAACGAGCCAGCGGAATTCGGCGCGTCGACGGTAATTCGCCGCGCCACATCGTCCGGCCGCAAAGACAAGCTCCCGATTTGTAACCGAGAGTGTGTCGCAGTCTAAAGGCTGCGCTCGCCGCGCGGAGGCACCCCGTTAGACTGGGCGCGTGATTCCACCCGCATTTATTCACGACTTGCTGTCGCGCGTCGACATCGTCGACATCGTCGGTCGCCATGTGCAGCTCAAGAAGGGCGGCGCCAATCTCAGCGGGTTGTGCCCTTTCCACGCCGAAAAGTCGCCGAGCTTCACAGTCAGCCCGAGCAAACAGTTCTATCACTGCTTCGGCTGCGGAGCGAGCGGCGACGCGATCCGCTTCCTGACCGAGTACAGCGGCATGAGCTTCGTCGACGCGGTGAAAGACCTGGCCCAGCAGACCGGCATGACGGTGCCCGACGACGATGTCTCGCCCGCCGAACGCGAGCAGGCGACCGCGCAGAAGCAGCGGCGTGCCACGCTCAACGACGTGCTCGCGAAAGCCGCCGAGGCCTACCGCAAGCAGCTCAAAGCCAGCCCGCGCGCGATCGACTACCTGAAGGGTCGTGGCCTGAGCGGCGAGATCGCGGCGCAGTTCGGCCTGGGCTACGCGCCCGACGGCTGGCGCAACCTGGCCAGCGTGTTCGCGAGCTACGACGACCCGCTGCTCGAAGAGAGCGGCTTGGTGATCGCCAGGACCGAAGAGGGCGACACCGAAGGGAAACGTTACGACCGCTTCCGCGACCGCATCATGTTCCCGATCCGCTCAGTGCAGGGCGACGTGATCGGCTTCGGCGCGCGTGTGCTCGACCGCGGCGAACCCAAGTACCTGAACTCGCCCGAAACGCCGGTGTTCAGCAAGGGGCGCGAGCTCTATGGCCTGTTCGAAGGCCGGGTCGCGATGCGCCAGCGCGGCCACGCACTCGTCGTCGAGGGCTACATGGACGTGGTCGCGCTCGCCCAATCGGGCATAGGCAACGCGGTCGCGACGCTGGGCACGGCCTGCACGCCAGACCATTTGCAGAAGCTGTTCCGCTTCACCGACTCGGTCGTGTTCAGCTTCGACGGCGACAAGGCCGGCCGCCGCGCCGCCGGTCGCGCGCTGGAAGCCAGCCTGCCGCACGCGAGCGACACGCGGACTATCCGCTTCCTGTTCCTGCCGCCCGAGCACGACCCCGATTCGTACGTGCGCGAGCATGGCGCCGCCGCCTTCGAGGAATTCATCGCGCAGGCGGTGCCGCTGTCGCGCCAGCTGATCGCCGCGGCCAGCGAAGACTGCGACTTGGACACCGCCGAAGGCCGTGCCCACATGCTGGCCAATGCCAAGCCGCTGTGGAGCGCCCTGCCCGACGGCGCGCTGAAGCGCCAGTTGCTGGTCGAGCTTGCCGCCGCCGGCCGCGACGACCCCGACCAGTTGCTGCGCCAATGGGGTCATGCCACGCTCCCACGGCCGGCAGCGCGCGACGCCGCACCGACCCGGCAGCCGCCGCGTCGCGCCGCGCGCGTCAGCAAGGGCGCGGCCAACCTGCTCGACCGCGCGATCTGGCTGCTGCTGCACCGCTGCGAGACCTGGGCAGCGCTCGATGGCGAGTCGCACGACATCCTCGCGGCGCAGGCGGCGCCCTACGGCTTGTTCTTCGGCGCGATCGAGCGCTCGCTGCACGAGCATGGCGCGCTCGCCTTCGCCGCCATGCTCGACGAATTGCGCGAACGCGCCCGCGAACACGACGACGGCGCCGCGGTGCTGACGCGCATCGCGGCCTTCCACGACCCCGAACCCGCCGCCGACCTGGCCCAGGAGCTGGCGCTGGTGATCTCGAAACTGCGCCTGCAGGCGGTGGATGACGAGCTGAAGCTGCTGTTCGAGTCGGGCGTGCAATCGCCCGATGTTCAGCAGCGAAGCCGCGAATTGATGGAAACTCGGCGCCGACTCAAGGTATAATCCTCGGTTGACAAACGCGCGGCAAGTGTGACAGCAGCACCTCCGGGCCCCGACCACCCTCATGAACCAGGGTCCCCATCACGGGGTACGGCAGGCCACCGATTCCCGCAAGGGCTGCACTCCAAATGTTCACCCGAGCTTGCCCGCATCGGCGTTGCACCGAAGGTCTGTTGACTTCGGCGTGCACCGGTGTTGAATGTGGCGCCGCCGGGCGCCATCTATCTTCAGGGTATCAGGCCAGTTTCCCGTCCAGCTATAGGCCCGCCCGCCACATCCGAGGATTTGCATGACCGCGAAGAAAATCGCCCCCGCTCCGGCCGCCAAGCCGGCCGCCAAAGCCGTGAAGGCCGACGACGCGACCAAGAAGGCCGCCAAGCCGGTCGCCAAGGCCGAGCCAGCGCCCAAGGGCAAGCCGGGCCGCAAGCCCAAGGTCGAAGAGAAGGCGAAGAAGTCGGAAGACAACGACGTCGACCTGTCCGACCTCGAGTCCGACCTCGAAGGCGAGCCGGAGGTCGAGACCGCGACCGACGAGACCAAGGTCAAGGCCAAGCCGTTGCGCATGAAGGTGTCGCGCGCGAAAGAGCGCGCGCTGATGCGCGAGTTCGGCCTCGAAGAAACCGCACTCACCGAAGAAGAAGCCGCGAAACGCCGTCAGGAGCTGAAGACGCTCATCAAGATGGGCAAGACGCGCGGCTTCCTGACGCACCAGGAAATCAACGACCACCTGCCCGAAAAGCTGGTCAACGATGAAATCCTCGAGGCCATCGTCTCGATGCTCAACGACATGGGCATCGCGGTTTACGAGCAGGCGCCGGATGCCGCCACGCTGCTGATCGCCGGCGGTGGCACGACCACCGCAACCGAAGAGGAAGCGGAAGAAGCGGCCGAAGCGGCGCTGTCCACCGTCGACTCCGAGTTCGGCCGCACGACCGACCCGGTGCGCATGTACATGCGCGAAATGGGCACCGTCGAGCTGCTGACGCGCGAAGGCGAAATCGAGATCGCCAAGCGCATCGAAGGCGGGCTGCAGGCGATGATGTACGCGATCAGCGCATCGCCAACCACGATCGCCGAAATCCTCAGCTATGCCGACCGCATCGGCTCGGGCGACATGAAGATCTCCGAGGCCGTCGACGGTTTCGTCTCGGAAGACGAGGCCGACGACTACGTGGCCGAGGAAGACGTCGACTTCTTCGACGAGGAAGACGACGACGACGGCCAGGGCGGCTCGAAGGCGCTGACCAAGAAGCTCGAGGAGTTGAAGGTCTCGGCGCTGGCCAAGTTCGCCAACCTGCGCATCAACTTCGACAAGATGCGCAAGGCCTTCGAGAAGGACGGCTACCAATCGCCCTCGTACAACAAGGCCCAGCAGGCGATCAGCGCCGAGCTGATGACGATCCGCTTCACGGTCAAGACGATCGAGAAGCTGTGCGGCATTCTGCGCTCGCAGGTCGACGACGTGCGCCGCTACGAGCGCGAGCTGCGCAAGATCATGGTCGACAAGTGCGGCATGCCGCAGGAATACTTCGTCAAGCACTTCCCGCCCAACATCCTGAACCTGAAGTGGGCCGAGAAGGAAGCCGCCGCGGGCAAGGCCTACAGCGTCATCCTCGCGCGCAACCTGCCGCCGGTGCAGGAGCTGCAGAAGAAGCTGACCGACCAGCAGGCCAAGGCCGTGGTGCCGCTCGAGGACCTGAAGAAGATCAACAAGCGCATGAACGAGGGCGAGAAGGCCTCGCGCGACGCGAAGAAGGAAATGATCGAGGCCAATCTGCGCCTCGTGATCTCGATCGCGAAGAAGTACACCAACCGCGGCCTGCAGTTCCTCGACCTGATTCAAGAAGGCAACATCGGCCTGATGAAGGCGGTTGACAAGTTCGAATACCGCCGCGGCTACAAGTTCTCGACCTATGCGACGTGGTGGATCCGCCAGGCGATCACGCGCTCGATCGCCGACCAGGCGCGCACGATCCGCATCCCGGTGCACATGATCGAGACGATCAACAAGATGAACCGCTTGTCGCGCCAGCACTTGCAGGAATTCGGTTTCGAGCCGGACGCCCCGACGCTGGCCGAGAAGATGGAGATCCCGGAAGACAAGATCCGCAAGATCATGAAGATCGCGAAGGAGCCGATCTCGATGGAAACACCCATCGGCGACGACGACGATTCGCACCTGGGCGACTTCATCGAGGACACCAACAACACCGCACCGATCGAGGCCGCGATGCAGGCCGGCCTGCGCGATGTGGTCAAGGACATCCTCGACAGCCTGACGCCGCGCGAAGCCAAGGTGTTGCGCATGCGCTTCGGCATCGAGATGTCGACCGACCACACGCTGGAAGAAGTCGGCAAGCAGTTCGACGTGACGCGCGAGCGCATCCGGCAGATCGAGGCCAAGGCGATCCGCAAGCTCAAGCACCCGAGCCGCTCGGACAAGCTGCGGACCTACCTCGACACGCTCTGACCACGCGCAGACGACACGTCATCAAACCTAGGGCCCCGTGCAACGCACTGGGGCCCTTTTTTCATGCCCGCTCGCGATAAACTGTGAACCATGTCACACGCCCAGCCGCCGTCCGCATGACCGAGATCGTTGAACGCACCGTGCTGTTCGCCGACCTGCGCGGTAGCACCGCGATGTACGAGTCGCTGGGCAACACCGACGCGACCGCGGTCGTGACGCAGAGCATCACGCTGCTGGCACAGATCGTCGCGCTGCACGAAGGCCGTGTCGTCAAGACGCTGGGCGACGGGCTGATGGCGATGTTCCCCGAGGCCGGGTCCGCCGTCGCCGCGGCCAACGACATGCACGAATCGCTGGAGCGCATCGGCCCGCCCGGCGACCCGACCAACCCGCGCACCCGGCTCGTGCCGCTGCGGCTGCAGGTCGGGCTGGCGCGCGGCGAGGTCATCGAGATGCAGGGCGACGTGTTCGGCGACGCCGTCAACGTCGCGGCGCGGCTGATCGACCACGCTGGCGACAACGAAACGCTGGTCACCGCCAACGTGCTCGACGCGCTCGACGACCTGGAACAGGCGCGCTTTCGCAGCCTGGACCGCATGCAGCTGCGCGGCCGCGTCGAGCCGGTGCATGTCTACGTGCTCGAGTCGATGCAGCGCCGCTTCGGCGACACTCAGGCGACCGCGTTCGGCGACATCGCACCGATCGCGCCCGAGCCCGAGGCCATCCGCCTGATCTGGATGGATCTGAACCGCATCTACGCCGGCGTCAGCCTGCCGGTGATCCTCGGGCGCAGCCCACAAGCCACCTACATCATCGACGACACGCGCGTGTCGCGTTCGCACGCGCGCATCGTCTGGCACGGCGGCACCTTTCAGCTCACCGACCTCAGCTACAACGGCACCTATGTGCGCTTCGACCACGATCCCGAAGTCATCAGCCTGCGCCGCGGCAGCTGCACGTTGCACGGCAGCGGCGTGATCGGCTTGGGCGGAACGCCCACCGACCCGAGCAGTGCCAGCGTGCGCTTCGAGATCATGAAATTCGCCGATACCCAGCCCCAGCACTCGCCCGAGTTCGACTTGCAGCCATGAGCTTTCGCGCCGAACCCGCGTTCGAGCATGGAAGGCCCGAACGCACCGCGGTGCTGTTGTGCAATCTGGGCACACCCGAGGCGCCGACCGCGCCGGCCGTGCGGCGCTACCTCGCCGAATTCCTCAGCGACCGACGCGTCGTAGAGATCCCGCGGCTGCTGTGGTTGGCGATCCTGCATGGCGTGATCCTGCGCACGCGGCCGGCGAAGTCGGCGAAGAAGTACGCCAGCATCTGGACGCCCGAAGGCTCGCCGCTGCGCGTCTGGACCGACAAGCAGGCCAAGCTGCTGGGTGGCTATCTCGGCGAGCGCGGCCACGCGGTGACGGTGCGTAGCGCGATGCGCTACGGCAGCCCGTCCATCGCCTCGGTGCTCGACGCACTCAAGGCCGAGGGTGCAACGCGCATTCTTGTGTTGCCGCTCTACCCGCAATATTCGGGCACGACGACCGCGAGCGTCAATGACGCGGTCTACCAGTGGGCGGCTCAGGTGCGCATGCTGCCCGAGCTGCGCTTCGTCAACCGTTACCACGACGATCCGGGCTACATCGCGGCGCTGGCAAAACGCATCGTCGATTTCTGGGCCGCCCACGGCCGACCCGACAAGCTGGTGCTGAGCTTTCACGGCGTCCCCAAGCGCACGCTGATGTTGGGCGACCCATACCACTGCGAATGCCTGAAGACGGCGCGCCTGCTGGGTGAACAGCTGGGCATCGCGCCCAGCGAAGTCCAGGTCACGTTTCAAAGCCGACTGGGCCGCGCCGAATGGCTGAAGCCCTACACCGAGCCGACGCTGGTCACGCTCGCGAAGCAAGGCGTGAAACGCGTCGACGTGGTGTGCCCGGGCTTCACCTCGGACTGCCTTGAGACACTTGAAGAAATCGACCAGGAAGGCCGCGCAGCCTTTTTGCACGCGGGTGGTCAGGAATTCAACTACCTGCCCTGCCTGAACGACCAGCACGAGTGGATCGCGGCCTTGTCGGCGATCGCGACCCGCCACCTGCAGGGCTGGCCGGCCGCGGCCGCGCCCGAGGCGCTGGACGCCCAACGCCGCCGCGCGATCGCGCAGGGCGCCGAGGTCTGAGACCCTAAGCTGGCAGCGCGCGCCGCGCGCGCAACAGCTTCATGACACGCGGCAAAAGCAGCACCGCGATCACCACGATCAGCAGCACCAGCGAGCCCGGGCGCTCGACGAACACACCCCACTTGCCTTCGCCGATCGACAGCGCGTTGCGCATCTGCGCCTCGGCCAGCGGCCCGAGGATCATGCCGACGACGACCGGCGCGGTCGGGAAGTCGAAGCGCCGCATCACCACGCCGATCAGGCCGATGCCGTACAGCAGCACCAGGTCGAAGGCCGATTGGCGCATGCCGTAGACGCCCACCGTCGCGAAGATCAGGATGCCGGCGTACAGGTAGGCCTTGGGGATCTTCAGCAGCTTGACCCACATGCCGACCAGCGGCAGGTTCAGGATCAGCAGCATCACGTTGCCGATGTAGAGCGACGCGATCAGCGCCCACACCAGGCCCGAGTTCTTGTCGAACAGCTGCGGGCCGGGTTGGATGCCGTAATTCTGGAACGCCCCGAGCAGGATGGCCGTCGTGTTCGAGGTCGGGATGCCGAGTGTCAGCAGCGGGATCAGCGTCGCGGTGATCGCCGCGTTGTTCGCGGCCTCCGGGCCGGCCACGCCCTCGATCGCGCCCTTGGTGCCGAAGTCTTCAGGGTGCTTGGACAGCTTCTTCTCGGTCGCGTAGCTCAGAAAGGTCGGGATCTCGCTGCCGCCGGCGGGGATGGTGCCGAACGGGAAGCCGATCGCGGTCGCGCGCAGCCACGCCGGCCAGGAGCGCTTCCACTCCTCTTTCGTCATGTGCACCTTGCTCATGGCGTTCTCGGTCTCGACCGTCTTGCCCTCGTACAACACGTTGTAGAGCGCCTCGCTGACCGCGAACAGGCCGACCGCGATCAGCACGACCTCGAGGCCGTCGAGCAGCTCGGGCACGCCGCCGGTGTAGCGCGCCTGGCCCGAGATCTGGTCGATGCCGACCAGCCCCATCGCCAGGCCGATGAACAAGGCCGTGAGCCCGCGCAGCGTGCTCTTGCCCAGCACCGCGCTGACGGTGCAGAAGGCCAGCACCATCAGCATGAAATACTCCGGCGGCCCGAGCTGGATGGCGTACTTCGCGACGAGAGGCGCAAAGAAGGTGACGAGCACCGTGGCGATCGTGCCGGCGACGAACGAGCCGATCGCCGAGGTGGCGAGCGCGGCGCCGGCGCGGCCCGCCTTGGCCATCTTGTTGCCTTCCATGGCCGTGACCATGGAACCCGACTCGCCCGGCGTGTTCAGCAGGATGGACGTCGTCGAGCCGCCGTACATCGCGCCGTAGTAGATGCCGGCGAAGAAGATCATCGACGCGGTCGGGTCGACCTTCAGCGTGATCGGCAGCAGCATCGCCACGGCCGTGGCCGGGCCGATGCCGGGCAGCACGCCCACTGCCGTGCCGATGGTGCAGCCCAGCAGGCACCACAGCAGGTTGATCGGCGTGCCGGCGGTGATGAAGCCTTGCAGCAGCTGGTTCAGCGTGTCCATCACAACCACCCCGTCGAAGTCAGCCCGGGCAGGCTGATCGCCAGCAGCTGCGTGAACATCCAGAACACCGGCGCGGCGATCGCGAAGCCGATCGCGAAGTCGACGACCCAGGCCTTGGGGCTCAGGTCGAGCCGGCCCTCGGCCATCTTGAAGCCGCGCACCGCGAACACGAAGCACAGCGCGCAGCTCAGGATGAAGCCGATGGTCGTGATCAGCGCCGCATTGGCCAGAATGCCCACCGACACCCACACGAAGCCCGGCCAGTGGCCGGTGTCGGCGCCCGAGGGTTCTTCCATCGCGCGGTAGCCGCCGGTGCGTGCCTCGTAGACGAGGAACCCGCCGCAGAGCAGCAGCGCGAGGCCGACGACCCAGGGCAGGAAGTTCGGCCCGACCCCGGAATAGCCGGCGTCGGACTTGATCGACAGCGCACCGACGACGAACAACGCGCCCGTCGCCAGCGTCCCCACACCCACCCAGGTCTGCGGCCGCAACACCTCAGACCATCCCGGACTTGACCATCACCGCGCGCAGGCTCGCGAATTCGTCGTCGACGAACTTCTCGAACTCGACGCCGGTCAGCAGCGCCGGCGTCCAACCGTTCTTGGCCATGGCCTCCGCCCAGGCCTTGCTCTTGGTGGCCTTGACGATCATCTCGATCAGCGTCTTGCGCTGCTCGGCCGTGATGCCGGGCGCACCGTAGACGCCGCGCCAATTGCCGATCACCACGTTGATGCCCTGCTCCTTCAGCGTCGGTGCGTCGACGCCCTTGATGCGGGTCTCTGACGTGACCGCGATCGCCTTCATCTTGCCGATGGTGATGTACTCGGCAAACTCGCTGTAGCCGCTGCCGCCGACCGTGACGTTGCCGCCCAGAATCGCCGCGGTGGCCTCGCCGCCTCCGCGGAACGCCACGTAGTTGATCTTGGCTGGGTCGACGCCGACCTCGCGCGCGATCATCGCCGCGGCGATGTGCTCGGTGGACCCGCGCGAGCCGCCGCCCCATTTGACGCTGCCGGGGTCCTTCTTCATTTGCTCGACCACGTCCTTCATGGTCTTGAGCTTGGACTCGGCCGGCAGCACGAACACGTTGTATTCGCTGGTGATGCGCGCCAGCGCGGTGGCCTGGTTCAGCGCCACCGGCGGCTTGCCGGTGATGATGCCGCCCAGCATCACGGCGCCCATCGTCATCAGCGCGTTCGGGTCGCCTTTGTTGGCGTTGACGAACTGCGCGAGGCCGATCGCACCGGCCGCACCGCCCTTGTTGTCGTAGCTGACCGACGCGGCCACGCCGGCGTCCTGCAGCGCCTTGCCCAAGGCACGGCCGGTGCTGTCCCAACCGCCGCCGGGGTTGGCGGGGATCATCATCTTCAGGTTGGCGGCAGCGGCGCGGGCCGACAGCGGCAACACGCCGGCAGCGGCCAGCGCGGCGAGAGATTTCAGGAAAGCGTCACGGCGCATGGTGTCTCCTTCATTGGAATGGACGGCAGCCGGCATGATCGCGGTGCCAGCTGTCAATTGGCTGTCCAACAGACTAGGGAAAATGCGGGGCCGCGATGGCCGACACCGCGCCCCCAACTCACCCAGACTCGCCGCGATGAAACTCCTCTTGGTCGAAGACAACCAGGCCATGCAGACCACGCTGCAGCGCTCGTTCGAGCGCCGCGGCATGCAGGTCGTGACCTGCGGCGACGGCGCGCGCGCACTCGACCGCTGGCGCGCCAGCGTGCCCGACGTCGTCGTGCTCGACCTGAACCTGCCCGGCCTGGACGGCCTGCAGGTGCTGGCCGCCGCACGCGCCGAGGGGCTGCACACGCCGGTGCTGATCCTGACCGCGCGCGGCGCGGTCGGCGACCGCATCCTCGGCCTGAACACCGGCGCCGACGACTACCTGCCCAAGCCCTTCGACCTGGACGAGCTGGAGGCCCGCATCCGTGCACTGGCACGGCGTGCAGCGGCCGACGGGCTCGCGCCGGCAACCGAGTTCTGCGGCCTGCGCGTCGACCCGGCCAACGGTGCGGTCTACCTGCACGGCGTTGCGCTCGACCTGCCGCCGCGCGAGTCGGCGCTGCTGCGCGCGCTGCTCGCGCAACCGGGCAGCGCGGTGGCCAAGGAGCGCCTCACCGAGCTGGTGTTCCCCGGCGAGGAACAGGTGCAGGCCGAAGCCATCGAGGTCGTTGCCTATCGCCTGCGCAAGCGCCTCGCCGACACCGGTGCGCAGCTGGTGACGCTGCGCGGGCTGGGCTATCTGCTGAAGGCCGGTGCGTGAACGGATTGATCCACCGCCTGTCGATGCGCAGCCGGCTGTTGCTGGGCATCCTGCTGCCGGTGCTGGTCATCGTCGCGGTCAACACGGTGAGCCTGTACCGGCAGGCGCTGGGCTCGGCCGACATCGCCTACGACCGCACGCTGCTGGCCTCGGCCAAGTCCATCGGCGAGCTGCTCGACGTGGTCGGCGAAGGCGAGCAGCTGCGGCTGCAATCGACGGTGCTGTACTCGGCGCTCGAGCCTTTCGAGGCCGACAACCGCAGCCGCATGTTCTACAAGGTCACCGGCTTCAAGGGCGAGGTCGTGTCGGGTTTCCCGGACCTGCCGGCCTGGCACGGCACGATCCCGATGAAGGGCGCGTACGCGGCGCTGGTCGACTTCTACGACGACACCTACCGCGGCCAGCCGGTGCGCATCGCGGTGCTGCTGCAGCCGGTGGCCGATGTCGAGGGCAGCGGCATGGCGACGATCCAGGTCGCCGAGACGCTGGAGCTGCGCGAAACGCTGGCGCGCCAGATCCTGATCGACACGCTGTGGCACCAGGCGGCGCTGGTGGCAGTGATCGTGCTCGTCGTCGTCGTGGTCGTGCAGCGCGCGACCCAGCCGGTGCGCGACCTCAGCGCCAGCCTGAATGCACGCAGCGCGAACGACCTGGCCCCGCTGCCGACCGCCGATGCGCCGCGAGAACTCGCGCCGCTGCTGGCTGCCACCAATCAGGTGATGGGGCGTCTCGACCACCTGCTGCAGCACCAGAAGCGCTTCGTGCGCGATGCGTCGCACCAGCTGCGCACGCCGCTGGCGGTGCTGAAGACGCAGGTGCAGTCGGCGCTGCGCGGCGACGTGGCGCCGCTGCAGGCGTTGCACGAGATCAACCACACGGTGACGCGCGCGACCGAGCTCGCGAACCAGATGTTGGCGCTGGCCAAGGTCGAGCAACTGCGCCAGCAGGGCGACGCACCGGTGCTCGACTGGGCCGGCGTCACGCGCGCCGTCGCGCTCGACCTGGCACCGTTGATCGCCGAGCACCGCCTCGACTTTTCGATCCACACCGTGGCCGCGCCGGTGCAGGCGCACGAATGGGCCTTGCGCGAGCTGGTGCGCAACCTGCTGCACAACGCGGTCAAGCACGCACCCGACGCCACGGCCCTCGCCGTGACGCTGACGCGCGAGGGCCACGACGCGGTGCTGCGCATCCAGGACCACGGCGCCGGCATCGGCACCGACCTGCGCCAGCGCCTGTTCGAGCCGTTCGCGGTGGGCGCCGGTTCGGGCGACCCGCGCCTGGGCTCGGGGCTGGGGCTGGCGATCTGCCAGGACATCGTGCTGTCGCTGCATGGCCGCATCCGACTCGACAACCGGGTCGATGGCGGGCGCGTGGTCGGGCTCACCGCGGTCGTGGACTTGCCGGTGGCGGACAATAGAGCCGGATGACTTCTACCGCTTCGGCCGCCCCCAAGGTGCGCCTCGACAAATGGCTGTGGGCCGCGCGCTTCTTCAAGACCCGCAGCCTCAGCGCCGACGAGATCGGCAAGGGCCGGGTCCAGGTCAATGGCCAGGTCGCCAAGGCCTCGCGCGAGGTGCGCGTGGGCGACCGCATCGAGTTGCGTCAGGGCCACGTGGCGCGTACCGTCGTCGTCAAGGCGGCGATCGAGCAGCGCGGGTCGGCGGCCATCGCCCAGACGATGTTCGACGAGACCCCCGAGAGCATCGCGCAGCGCGAGAAGCAGGCGCTGGAGCGGCGCATGAACACCGAGCCGTCGCTGGCGATCGAGCTGGGCCGGCCGACCAAGCGCGACCGGCGCCAGCTGGCCGACTGGACCCGCTGGAGCGCGTCGGCCGAGCCGGACTGAGGACTCGCGCGGCGCATCCGCCCGACGCCGAAAAAGATCGTCACAAAGCCCTCTTGAAACTGAGGGCAATCACCCCAGATGTTCGCGAACCGTACCCCGAACACGACCTACATGAACCAGAACGACGCCACCCCTGCCCAGCCCGACCTGTCCGACGCCGCGCCAGACAGCGACGCCGCCGCCCTGAACGCCGAACACCGGCTGCAGGAGCTGGAGGCCAAGCATGCCGAGCTGTCCGACGCCTTCTTGCGCGCCAAGGCCGAGACGGAAAACGCCCGCCGCCGCGCCGACGACGAGGTCGCCAAGGCCCGCAAGTACGCGGTCGAGGCCTTTGCCGACAGCCTGCTGCCGGTGAAGGACAGCCTCGAGGCGGCCATCGCGCTGCCCGGCGCCAAGCCTGAGCAGATGCTGGAAGGCGTGCACGCCACGCTGCGCCAGCTGGTGTCGGCACTCGAGCGCAACAAGGTCGCCGAGATCAACCCGGCCGCCGGCACCAAGTTCGACCCGCACCAGCACCAGGCCATCAGCGTCGTGCCGGCGGCGCAAGAGCCGAACACCGTCGTGGCGGTGCTGCAGAAGGGCTACCTGATCGCCGACCGCGTGTTGCGGCCGGCGCTGGTCACGGTGGCGGGCGCAGCTTGATTTGCACAGCTTGCGCTTGAAAGCCCACAGCTTATCCACACGTTAAGAACATCCGAATTTCAGTCTCAGGAGCACACAACATGGCCAAAATCATCGGCATCGACCTCGGCACCACCAACTCGTGCGTGTCCATCATGGAAGGCAACACCACCAAGGTGATCGAGAACAGCGAAGGTGCGCGCACCACGCCGTCCATCGTCGCCTACCAGGAAGACGGCGAGATCCTCGTCGGTGCCTCGGCCAAGCGCCAGGCGGTGACCAACCCGAAGAACACGCTGTACGCGGTGAAGCGCCTGATCGGCCGCAAGTTCACCGAGAAGGAGGTGCAGAAGGACATCGACCTGATGCCCTACAAGATCAGCGCGGCCGACAACGGCGACGCGTGGGTCGAGGTGCGCAGCAACAAGCTCGCGCCGCAGCAGATCAGCGCCGAGATCCTGCGCAAGATGAAGAAGACCGCCGAGGACTACCTGGGCGAGACCGTGACCGACGCCGTGATCACCGTGCCCGCGTACTTCAACGACGCGCAGCGCCAGGCCACCAAGGACGCCGGCCGCATCGCCGGCCTCGACGTCAAGCGCATCATCAACGAGCCGACCGCGGCCGCGCTCGCGTTCGGCCTGGACAAGAACGAAAAGGGCGACCGCAAGATCGCCGTGTATGACCTGGGCGGCGGCACCTTCGACATCTCGATCATCGAGATCGCCGATGTCGACGGCGAGAAGCAGTTCGAAGTGCTGTCGACCAACGGCGACACCTTCCTGGGCGGCGAAGACTTCGACCAGCGCATCATCGATTACATCGTCACCGAGTTCAAGAAAGAACAAGGCGTCGACCTGACCAAGGACGTGCTCGCGCTGCAGCGCCTGAAAGAAGCCGCCGAGAAGGCCAAGATCGAGCTGTCGAGCAGCGCGCAGACCGACATCAACCTGCCCTACGTGACGGCCGATGCCTCGGGCCCGAAGCACCTGAACATCAAGCTCACGCGTGCCAAGCTCGAAGCCCTGGTCGAGGACCTGATCGAACGCACGATCGCCCCGTGCCGCACCGCGATCAAGGACGCGGGCGTGAACGTCAGCGCAATCAACGACGTGATCCTGGTCGGCGGCATGACGCGCATGCCCAAGGTGCAGGAGAAGGTCAAGGAGCTGTTCGGCAAAGACCCGCGCAAGGACGTGAACCCGGATGAAGCCGTCGCCGTGGGCGCCGCGATCCAGGGCCAGGTGCTGGCCGGCGACCGCACCGACGTGCTGCTGCTCGACGTCACCCCGTTGAGCCTGGGCATCGAGACGCTGGGCGGCGTGATGACCAAGATGATCAAGAAGAACACGACCATCCCGACCAAGTTCGCGCAGACCTTCTCAACCGCCGACGACAACCAGCCGGCCGTGACGATCAAGGTCTACCAAGGCGAACGCGAGATGGCCTCGGGCAACAAGAGCCTGGGCGAGTTCAACCTCGAGGGCATCCCGCCGTCGCCGCGCGGCATGCCGCAGATCGAGGTCAGCTTCGACATCGACGCGAACGGCATCCTGCACGTCGGCGCGAAGGACAAGGGCACCGGCAAGGAAAACAAGATCACCATCAAGGCGAACTCGGGCTTGAGCGAGGCCGAGATCGAGCAGATGGTGAAGGACGCCGAGGTCAACGCCGCCGACGACAAGAAGAAGCTCGAGCTGATCCAGGCCCGCAACTCGGCCGACGCGATGATCCACAGCGTCAAGAAGAGCCTGTCGGAACACGGCGACAAGCTCGAGGCCGGCGAGAAGGAAAAGGTCGAGGCCGCGATCAAGGACGCGGAGACCTCGCTCGCGAGCGAAGACAAGGCCGAGATCGAAGCCAAGACCGAGGCGCTGATGACGGCAAGCCAGAAGCTGGGCGAGAAGGTCTATGCCGAGTCGCAAGCGGCTGCGGCCGCCGCAGCAGGCGCGGCCCCGGGTGCCGAGGCGCCGCACGCCGAAGCGGCCGCAGCCAAGCCGGCGGCCGACGACAACGTCGTCGACGCCGAGTTCAAGGAAGTCAAGAAGGGCTGAGTCCCTTTCTCTGACCCTCGCCGGTTTCGGGCGGAACTGCTTTTGCGCAAGGCAGGCTCCGGCTGAAACCGGCGTTGGTGTTTGAAGCAGCATCGACTATCGAATCGACCGGAGCCTGGATTACATGGCCAAACGCGACTATTACGAAACGCTCGGCGTCCCCAAGAACGCCAGCGAAGACGACATCAAGAAGGCCTATCGCAAGCTCGCGATGAAGCACCACCCCGACCGCAACCAGGGTGACGATGCGAAGAAGGCAGAAGAGCGCTTCAAGGAGGCCAAGGAGGCCTATGAAATGCTGTCCGACGGCCAGAAGCGGGCCGCCTACGACCAGTACGGCCACGCCGGCGTCGACCCCAACATGGCGCGCGGCGGTGGTGGCCCGGGTGCGGAGGGCTTCGGTGGCTTCGCCGAGGCCTTCGGCGACATCTTCGGCGACATCTTCGGTGGCGGCGCGGCCGCCGGCGGCCAGCGCCGCAGCGGCGGCCAGCAGGTGTTCCGCGGCAGCGACCTGAGCTACGCGATGGAAATCACCCTCGAAGAAGCCGCGCACGGCAAGGAAACGCAGATCCGTATCCCGTCGTACGACACCTGCGAGACCTGCAAGGGCAGCGGCGCCAAGCCCGGCACCAGCCCCAAGGTCTGCACGACCTGCAACGGCCAGGGCACGGTGCACATGCGCCAGGGCTTCTTCAGCATCCAGCAGACCTGCCCGCACTGCCACGGCACCGGCAAGATCATCCCCGAGCCCTGCACGACCTGCAGCGGCCAGGGTCGGATCAAGAAGAACAAGACGCTGGAGGTGAAGATCCCCGCCGGCATCAACGAAGGCATGCGCATCCGCTCCAGCGGCAACGGCGAGCCGGGCACCAACGGCGGGCCGGCGGGCGACCTCTACATCGAGATCCGCATCAAGCAGCACGAGATATTCGAGCGCGACGGCGACGACCTGCACTGCACCGTGCCGGTGGGGCTGACGACCGTGACGCTGGGCGGCGCGATCGAGGTGCCGACACTGGGCGGCAAGGCCGAGATCGACCTGCCCGAAGGCACGCAGCACGGCAAGACCTTCCGGCTGCGCGGCAAGGGCATCAAGGGCGTGCGCTCGAGCTACCCGGGTGACCTGTACTGCCACGTCAGCGTCGAGACGCCGATCAAGATCACCGAGCATCAGCGCAAGCTGCTGAAGGAACTCGACGAGTCGTTCCGCAAGTCCGGCGACCGGCATTCGCCGAACGCGAAGACCTGGACCGACCGCGTCAAGGACTTGTTCAAGTAGGCTCGCGCGACCGGGCCAGCAGGCGCGGGATGCGCCCGCTGGCCACACAATACGCGCCATGCAAATACGTGGCGCATCCCGGTACAGCGACTCCTACACCGGTGTTGACCGGCGCAAGGGCTGGAACCCGCTGACGCTCGCCGTGCTGGCCGGTCTGTGGATCGCGGCGCTGCCGAACTGGCCGCTGTGGCGTGCGCTGCTCGCGCTGCCCGAGACCGCGTCGTTGCGCGGCGGCGTGTTCGTCGTCGGCTTCGGCCTGATGCTCGCAGCCTTGTTGACCGCGTTGCTCGCGCTGTTCGCGTGGCGCTTCACGATCAAGCCGGCGATCGCGCTGCTGCTGCTGGCTGCAGCCTTCGGCGCGCACTTCATGGGCAGCTACGGCGTGGTGATCGACACCACCATGATGACCAACGTGCTGCAGACCGACCCGCGCGAGGTACGCGACCTGCTGAGCTGGCGCATGCTGGGCAGCGTGCTGCTGCTCGCCGGCGTGCCGTTGTTGTGGCTGTGGCTGGCCCCGGTCTCGCGCCGCACGCGGTTATGGCGGCAGGCAGGCCGCAACGTGCTGACGTTGATCGCGGCGCTGGTGATCATGGCGCTGTTGGTGCTCGCGCTGTTCGCCGACCTGTCGGCGACGATGCGCAACCACCGGTCGATGCGCTACCTGATCAACCCGGTCAATTCGCTCTACGCGCTGGTCGACCTCGCCGCCCAGTCGAATGCCAAGCCGGCCGGCCCGCCGCTGCCCATCGGGCTGGACGCGCGCATCACACCGCGCGCCGCCGGCACGCTGCCGCCGCTGCTGACGCTGGTCGTCGGCGAGACCGCACGCGCCGATCACTTCGCCTTGAACGGCTATGCGCGACCGACCAACCCCGAGCTCGCCGCGCTCGACGTGCTGAACTTCCGCAACGTGATGTCGTGCGGCACGAACACCGCGGCGTCGTTGCCCTGCATGTTCTCGCACCTCGGCAAGGCGCGCTTCGAGTCGCGCGAGCGCGACCACGAAAACTTGCTCGACCTCGTGCAGCGCGCCGGCATGGCGGTGCTGTGGGTGGACAACCAGGCCGGCTGCAAAGGCCTGTGCGAGCGCGTGCCGCACGCCGAGACCTGCGTCGGCGACGACTGCCTCGACGAAGCGATGCTGCAAGGCCTGGACGCGCGCATCGCCGCCCTGCCCGCCGACGCCCGCGCGCGCGGCGTGTTGCTCGTGCTGCACCAGATGGGCAGCCACGGCCCCGCGTACTACAAGCGCAGCCCGCCAGACCGCAAGCCCTTCATGCCCGAGTGCACGACCAACGTGCTGCAGCAATGCGATCGCGCGGCGCTGATCAACGGCTACGACAACTCGATCGCCTACACCGACCACGTCCTCGCGCAGACGATCGCCTGGCTGAAACGCCAGCAGCCGCAGTTCAACACCACGCTGCTCTATGTGTCGGACCACGGCGAATCGCTCGGCGAGAACAACCTGTACCTGCACGGCCTGCCCTACGCCGTCGCGCCGGTCGAGCAGAAGCACGTGCCCATGGTGCTGTGGCCGGCCACGCGCGGCCAGCCCGACTGTCTGCGCACGCAACAGGCTGCGCCGCTGACGCACGACAACCTGTTCCACTCGGCGCTGGGCCTGCTGGGCATCACCGCGACCGAATACGACGCCAAGCGCGACATGCTCGCGCCCTGTCGCGCCCATTGACCCGTACCCGCCCGCCCGATGTCCGCACAAGCCGATTCGCTCAAGTCCATCCTGTTCGCGCTCGGCGCCAATTTCGCGATCGCGCTCGCGAAGACCGCCGGCGCGGTGTTCACCGGCTCGGCCTCGATGCTGGCCGAGGCGATCCACTCGTTCGCCGACTGTGCCAACCAGGCGCTGCTGATCTGGGGCCTGAAGGAAGCCAAGCAACTGGCCTCGCCCGACCACCCGCTGGGCCACGGCCGCGCGATCTACTTCTGGAGCTTCATCGTCGCGCTGATGCTGTTCAGCATGGGCGGGCTGTTCTCGATCTACGAGGGCGTGCACAAGTTGCACGACACCGAGCCGGTGAAGTACGCCTGGGTCGCGGTCGCGATCCTCGCGTTCGGTGTGGCGGCCGAATCGGTCTCGCTGTGGGGTGCGCTGCGCGAGATCAACAAGGAGCGCGGCGAACTCAGCCTGTGGCAGTGGTTCCGCAGCTCGCGCCAGAGCGAGCTGCTGGTGATCTTCGGTGAAGACCTCGCAGCGCTGGGCGGTCTGGTGCTGGCACTCGTCTTCATCGGCCTGGCGATGATCACCGGCAACCCGATGTGGGACGCTGCCGGCTCGATCGGCATCGGTGTGCTGCTGGTGCTGGTGGCGGTGCTGGTCGGCGTCGAGGTCAAGGCCTTGCTGGTCGGCCAGAGTGCCGAGCCTCGGGTGCTGGCGCGGCTGCGTGCCCATATCGAGGCGCAGCCCGAGGTCGCCCAGGTCTACAGCTTGATCACGCAACAGCTGGGCAGCGAGATCATGGTGGCGGTGAAGGCGCGCATGCGGCCGGTCGGCTCGGACACGGCCTTGATCGAGGCCATCAACGCAGTCGAGAAGCGCGTGCGCGCGGAGTTCGCGCAAGTGCGCTGGATCTTCTTCGAGCCGGACCTGGCCGACTGAGCTCAGCCGAACAGGTCTTGCTGACCATCGCGGCGCGGTGGCAGCGGCTTGCGAAACTGCGTCAGGTCGAGCTCGACGCGCTGGCGGTTCAGCCCGAAGCGTGCCGCGGCCTTGTGAAAGCGCTGCGACAGCAGCTGCGCCCAGACGCCCTCGCCGCGCATGCGCGACCCGAAGCGCGCGTCGTAGTCCTTGCCGCCGCGCATCTCGCGCACCCGCGCCATCACGCGCGCCGCGCGGTCGGGGAAGTGCTGGTCCAGCCACTGCTGGAACAGCGGATTGACCTCCCAGGGCAGGCGCAGCACGACACTGAAGGCCGACGTGGCACCGGCATCGGCGGCAGCCTCGAGGACGCGTTCGAGCTCGGGTTCGTTGATGAACGGGATCACCGGCGACATGCTGACACCGACCGGCACGCCGGCATCGGCGAGTGCCTTGATCGTCTGCAACCGACGCTGCGGCGAGGCCGCCCGCGGCTCGAGAATGCGCGAGAGGCCCGCGTCCAGCGAGGTCACCGAGATGTAGATCGCCGCGAGATGCTGTGCGGCCATCGGGACGATCAGGTCGAGGTCGCGCTCGACACCCGACGACTTGCTGACCAGCGAGAACGGGTGCGCGCAGTCGGACAGCACCTCGATCACCGCCCGGGTGATGAGCAGCTTGCGCTCCACCGGCTGGTAGGCGTCGGTCGCCGAGCCGATGTTGAGCAGCAGCGGCCGGTAGCTGCGACCCGCGAAGGCCTCGCGCAGGCGCTCGGCGGCGTTCACCTTGGCGATGATGCGGGTCTCGAAATCGAGGCCGGGCGACATGTTGAGGTAGCTGTGGGTGGGCCGCGCAAAGCAATACACGCAGCCGTGCTCGCAACCTCGGTACGGATTGATCGACAGGTCGAACGAGATGTCGGGCGAGTCGTTGCTGCTCAGGATGGACTTGACCCGCTCCTCGATGATCTGCGTCGCCGGGGCGACGCGCTCTTCGGTGGCTTGCTGGTCCAGCCAACCCCAGCCGTCGTCGCAGGCCTCGCTCGCCTGCCGCATGAATCGATGATCTATGGCCCAGGCCGTGCCCCGGCCTTTCAGGGACTGGGGCGTCGGAAGGACGGATTCGGCAGGGTCGTCGGGGGGAGTGGGTGCGCGTCGCATACTGTAAATATATACAGTTGTTTGCGTTCGGCCAATGACCTTTGCTTTCAAATGGCAGCGGGGGCCAGGGAACTCTGGTTCACAAGCCGGTATCCTTCGCTCCGAAAGGCTCACAAATGTCAATCCAACGAATCGAATCTGGCTCCACCAATGGTTATCAAGTGCGGGTCGGTCCGCGCCACGCGTCGCTGACCAAATTCTTCGCCGTGCGCAAATATGGCGGCGTCCGCAAGGCACTCGCCGAAGCCCGCGCCGCCGAGGTCGAATTGCAGAGTTCTGCAGAACCCACCTCCCCGCGCGTCGGCCCGCGCCACACCGCGCAGGCGAACAACACCAGCGGACTGATCGGCGTGCGGCCACGCTACACGCTCTTCTCGGACACGCCCTATCTCTACTTCGTCGCCTCCTGGAGCAAAGGCGGCAAGGCCTACAGCACCAGCTACTCGGCCGAGAAGCACGGCATGCTGGGCGCACTGACGCTGGCGATGCAGAAGCGCGAGAAAGCCACCGGTGTGCGTTATGAGCTGTCGCCGCGGCAAGCGCTGAATCGCATGAAGCACTTGATCGCGGGCCACTGACCTCAGGGTGATGGCTGCGAAACTGGGTCGCAGCCGGAGCTGGAATATGCGGATTCCGGATAAGGAAAGCACTATTTGTTGCTTCCCCGAATAGCGAACTGTCGGGATACTGCGCCCATTCAAGCAGTCACCCGACCGGGCGCGCGATCGCCCGGTCTTCGCGTTCCAGAACCATGAACTTCCAACAGCTGCGCTCGGTGCGCGAGGCGATCCGTTGCGGCTTCAACCTCACCGAAGTCGCCAAGGCGCTGCACACCTCGCAGCCCGGCGTGAGCCGGCAGATCCGCGAACTCGAAGAAGAACTCGGCGTCGACCTGTTCGTTCGCGCGGGCAAGCGTCTGACCTCGCTGACCGAGGTCGGCGCGCTGATCGTGCCCATCGTCGAGAACATGCTGAAGGACGCCGAGAGCCTGAAGCGCGCCGGCGAAGAATTCACCCAGCAGGCCTCGGGGCGCTTGTCGATCGCGGCGACGCACTCGCAGGCACGCTACGCGCTGCCCGGCGCGGTGCGCGACTTCCGCCAGCGCTACCCGCAGGTGAGCTTCAATCTGCACCAGGGAACGCCGGAGCAGATCGCCGAGATGCTGATCTCGGGCGAGGCCGACATCGGCATCGCGACCGAAGCGCTGGCGACCTACGACGCGCTCGTCGCGCTGCCCTGCTTTCGCTGGACCCACAGCGTGATCGTGCCGCCGGGCCATGCGCTGCTCGACGGCGCGCCGCTCACGCTGCAGCGCCTGGCCGAGTACCCCATCATCACCTACAACCTGGGCTACACCGGGCGCCGGCACATCGACGAGGCCTTCGAGAAGGCCGGCATCGAGATCGACCTGGTGCTCACCGCGATGGACGCCGACGTGATCAAGACCTACGTTGGCCTCGGCCTGGGTGTGGGCATCGTCGCATCGATCGCGTTCGACGACGAGCGCGACCGCGAGCTGCGCGCGATCGACGCGCGCCACCTGTTCGAGATCAACCTGACCAAGCTCGCAGTGCGCCGCGGCAGCTTTTTGCGCAGCTACGTCTACGATTTCATCGAGACCTTCGCGTCGCCGCTGAAGCGCGATGTGGTGGAGCGGGCGATGGCCACGTCGCCGGGGACGCTGATCGAACTCTGAAAGCCGCAGGAGAGATCGGCGCGAAGCGCTGCGCCGGGTCGCTGTGTTGCGTTCATGTCCCCCGGGCCGTTGGCCCTCCTCCTTTACTTCACTCCACACAGCGACCCGTCACAGCGCCAACCATGGCCGCATCACCCGAGCCCTCGACAGCCGCTCGAGCGCGCGACCGCAAAACCGACGTCAGATCATTGCCGCGGGGTCGGTGAGTTCGGTGTCGACCGACCCGCCCGCCGTGAAGCGCGTGATGCGGCGCGGCTTCAGGTGCACCTGGCTGCCGGTGCGCAACCCGAGTCGGTCGCGCAGCGCGGTGTAGTCGGCGCGCGTCATCTCGACGTCGACATAACTGCCGTCGTCCAGGCGCTTGAACTCGATGCGTGTCTGCGGTCCCACCGTCAGCGCTTGCGACAAGGTCACGGCCAGCGAATCTCCCTGGGCCTCGGCGACGATCTCGAGTTCGTGCGGGCGCACGTAGCTGACCTCATCGCCGGCGGCGGTCCCGCCCGGCGCGTGCCCGAAGCGGCCATGGAACAGGTTCACGTCACCGAGAAACTGCAGCACGAAGGGCGTGGCCGGGTGGTCGTAGACCTCGTCGGGCGCACCATCCTGCTCGATGCGGCCCTGGTTCATCACCACGACGCGGTCGGCGACTTCCATCGCCTCGTCCTGATCGTGGGTCACGAACACGCTGGTGATGTGCATCTCGTCGTGCAGCCGGCGCAGCCAGCGGCGCAACTCCTTGCGCACCTTGGCGTCGAGCGCGCCGAACGGCTCGTCGAGCAGCAACACCTTGGGCTCCACAGCGAGCGCACGCGCGAGCGCGATGCGCTGGCGCTGGCCGCCAGACAGCTGATGCGGGTAGCGGTCGGCGAGCCAGTCGAGCTGCACGAGCTTCAACAACTCCATCACCTTGGACTTGATCTGTGCTTCGCTCGGTCGCGTGGCCTTCGGGCGCACACGCAGCCCGAACGCGACGTTCTCGAAGATGCTCATGTGGCCGAACAGTGCGTAGTGCTGGAACACGAAGCCGACCTGGCGCTCGCGCACGTCCGAGAAGGTCGCGTCCTCGCCATGGAACAGCACCGAGCCCGAGTCGGGCCGCTCCAGCCCGGCGATGATGCGCAGCAGCGAGGTCTTGCCCGAGCCCGAAGGGCCCAGCAACGCGACCAGTTCGCCCGACGGGATGTCGAGGTTCAGGTTGTCGCAGACGACGGTGTTGCCGAAGCGCTTGTTCAGGTTGCGGATTTCGATGCTCATCGCAGAGTCCTCATTCGTTTCTTCCCGAAGCACTGCGCTTCTGCTTCTTCACGCGCTGCTCGACCGCGTACTTCAACACCAGCGTCACCAGCGCCAGCAAGGCCAGCAACGACGCCACCGCGAAGGCCGCGGCGAACTGGTACTCGTTGTAGAGGATCTCGATGTGCAGCGGCATCGTGTTGGTCTGGCCGCGGATGTGGCCGGAGACCACACTGACGGCGCCGAACTCGCCCATCGCCCGCGCGTTGCACAGGATCACGCCGTAGAGCAGCGCCCACTTCACGTTGGGCAGCGTGACGCGCCAGAACATCTGCCAACCCGAGGCGCCGAGCACGCGTGCCGCTTCTTCCTGTTCCTGCCCCTGGGCCTGCATCAGCGGGATCAGCTCACGCGCGACGAACGGAAAGGTCACGAACACGGTCGCGAGCACGATGCCCGGCACCGCGAAGATCACCTTCAGGTCGTGGTCGCGCAGCGACTCGCCCAGCCAGCCCTGCAGGCCGAAGATCAACACATAGATCAGGCCAGCGATCACTGGCGAGACCGAGAACGGCAGGTCGATCAGCGTCAGCAGCACGTTCTTGCCGCGGAAGTCGAACTTCGCGATGCACCACGCGGCCGCAACGCCGAAGACGAGGTTCAGCGGCACCGAGATCACTGCGGCGATCAGCGTCAGCCAGATGGCCGAGACCGCGTCGGGCTCGGTGATGGCCGCGAGGTACACGCCCCAGCCCTTCTTGAAGGCCTCGAAGAAGACCGCGGCGAGCGGCACGAACAGGAAGAACGCGAGGAAGGCGAGCGCCACGCCGATCAGCGTGCGCCGCACCCACGCGGGTTCGGCGGTGGCCGCCAGCGCAGTGCGCGGTGCGATCGCAGCGCGTGTTGCGGGCAAGGCGGCGATGGTGCTGGCGGTGGTGGTCATGGCGAACTCATCGGCCCTGACGCTTGCGCGTCCAGGCTTGCAGAAGGTTGATCGCCAGCAGCATCGAGAACGCGGCGACCAGCATCACGACCGCGATCGCGGTCGCCCCCTGGAAGTCGTACTGCTCGAGCTTGGTGATGATGAGCAGCGGCGTGATCTCGGACACCATCGGCATGTTGCCGGCGATGAAGATCACCGAACCGTACTCACCCAGCGCACGCGCGAACGCAAGCGCGAAGCCGGTCAGCAGCGCCGGTGTCAGCACCGGCAGGATCACGCGGGTGAAGGTCTGCGCGCGCGTCGCGCCCAGCGTCGCGGCGGCCTCCTCCAATTCCTTCTGCAGGTCTTCAAGCACCGGCTGCACGGTTCGCACGACAAACGGCAGGCCGATGAAGGTCAGCGCCACGAACACGCCCAGCGGCGTGTACGAGACCTTGATGCCAACCAGCGCGAGGTACTGCCCGATCCAGCCGTTGGCCGCGTAGAGCGAGGTCAGCGCGATGCCGGCCACCGCGGTCGGCAGCGCGAACGGCAGGTCGACCAGTGCATCGACGATGCGCTTGAACGGGAAGTCATAACGCACCAGCACCCAGGCGACGACCAGGCCGAAGAACGCGTTCAGCAGTGCCGCCGCGAGCGAGGCGCCGAAGGTCAGTCGATAAGACGCGACAACCCGCGGCGACGTCACGGCGTCCCAGAACGCCGGCCAGGTCATCGTGAAGGTCTTCAGGAACGCCGCCGACAGCGGGATCAGCACGATGAAGCCGAGGTACAGCAGCGTGAAGCCGAGCGCGAGGTCGAAGCCGGGCAGCACGCTGTGCCGCTTCAGCAAAGTGCGAGACAGGAACACGACGTGCTTACTTCTTGGCGCTGGCGATGATCTGGTCGTACAGGCCACCGTCGTCGAAGTGGTCCTTCTGCGCCTTCTTCCAGCCGCCGAAGAGTTCGTCGACGGTGAACAGCTGCAGCTTCGGGAACTGCTTCGAATACTTGGCGAGCACCTTGGCCGAGCGCGGCCGCAGGCTTTGCTTGGCGGCCAGTTCCTGACCTTCGTCGGACCACAGGTATTTGAGGTAGGCCTCGGCGAGCTTGCGCGTGCCGCGCTTGTCGACAACCTTGTCGACCACCGTCACCGGGTTCTCGGCGAGGATGCTCCAGCCCGGGTACACCGGCTCGAAGTCGTTGCCGAACTCGCGCAGGATCAACGGCACCTCGCTCTCGAAGGTGGCGAGCGCATCGCCGATCTTGCGCTGTGCGAAGGTGGTGGTGGCCGCGCGGCCGCCGCCGTCGAACACCGGCACGTTGGCGAAGATGCGGCGCACCAGCGCCTGCGCCGCGGTCGGGTTCACGCCCTTCTTCAACGCCGCGCCCCAGGCCGCCAGATACGTATAGCGGCCGTTGCCCGAAGTCTTGGGGTTGGGGATGATCACCGAGATGCCGGCGCGGCCCAGATCGTCCCAGTCGCGGATCTGCTTCGGATTGCCCTTGCGCACCAGGATCACCGAGGTCGAGGTCGTCGGCGAGCTGTTGTCGGGCAGGCGCTTGGCCCAGTCGGCCGGGATCATGTTGCCGCGGTCGTGCAGCACGTCGATGTCGTTGGCCTGGTTCATGGTCAGCACGTCGGCCTCGAGGCCGTCGACGACGCTGCGCGCCTGCTTGCTGGAGCCGCCGTGAGACTGGTTCAGGGTCACGTCCTCGCCGGTGGTCTTCTTCCAATAGGCTGCGAACAGCGCGTTGTAGTCCTTGTAGAACTCGCGCGAGACGTCGTAGCTGACGTTGAGAAGCGTCTGGCCCGCGGCGCGTGCGGCGGGCACCAGACCCGCGAGCAGCGTGCCGGCAGCAAGCCCGAGCACGGAACGGCGCGGGATGGAACGAACAAAAGTTTCGGGCATGGGCACAGCAAACAGGCTCGCAAAGCAGCGGAAGCCCGGATGCTATGCACTGCGAATCATTCAGAGAACGATAGTTTCCGACATTGCTTATGCGAAAACCGCACAAAGGCGGCTCTCTGGACACTCAAATCGCTTACTTTCGCGTGTAGATCTGGTCGAACACGCCACCGTCGGCAAAGTGCGTCTTCTGCGCCTTGGCCCAGCCGCCGAAGGTGTCGTCGATCGTGAACAGCGTCAGCTTGGGGAAATTCTTCGCGTACTTGGCTGCCACTGTCGGGTCGATCGGCCGGTAGAAGTTGCGCGCCGCGATGTCCTGGCCTTCAGGGCTGTACAGGTACTCGAGGTAGGCCTGCGCCACCTCGCGTGTGCCGCGCTTGTCGACGACCTTGTCGACCACCGCGACCGGCGGCTCGGCCAGGATGCTGATCGGCGGGTAGACGATGTCGAACTTGTCGGCACCGAATTCCTTCAGCGACAGGTAGGCCTCGTTCTCCCACGCCAGCAGCACGTCGCCGATGCCGCGTTCGGCGAAGGTCACCGTGGCGCCGCGTGCGCCCGAGTCGAGCACCGGCACGTTGGCGAAGACCTTGGCGATGAAGTCCTTGGCCTTGGCATCGTTGCCGCCGGGCTGCTTCAGTGCGTAGCCGTAGGCGGCGAGGTAACCCCAGCGCGCGCCACCCGAGGTCTTGGGGTTGGCAGTGATCACCGACACGCCGGGCTTGACCAGGTCAGCCCAGTCCTTGATGCCCTTGGGGTTGCCCTTGCGCACCAGGAAGATGTAGGTCGACGAGTACGGCGTGCTGTTGTGCTTCAGGCGCTTCTGCCAGTCGGGCGAGAGCAGCTTGGCGCGCTCGGCGATCTCGTCGATGTCGTAGGCCAGCGCCAGCGTCACCACGTCGGACTCAATGCCGTCGATCACCGAACGCGCCTGCTTGCCCGAGCCGCCGTGCGACTGCTTCACGCTGACCTTGTCGCCGGTCTTGGCCTGCCAGTACTTCGCAAATGCGGCGTTGTAGTCCTGGTAGAGCTCGCGGGTCGGGTCGTACGACACGTTGAGCAGCGTGATGTCCTTCGCGGCCGCGAAACCGGCGGCGGTGACCAGCGCCAGCGCGGCCACGGTGCGAAGAAGAGAGCGAGGCGTTGTCATGAGGGAATCGTCCTTGGGTGCGAGAAGCGAACGGCCGATTTGACCGATGGCGACGATGCTAGGCACGCCCGACACAACAAGGAACGAATCAAAACATCGATTGATATGCGCGAAACGCGCAAGACCTCAAATCGCCCAGCGCCAGGCGCCGATGGGTGGCGCGCTCGGATCGGTCGCCGGCGAGTCCTCTTCGGGCTGGCTCAATACCCGGCGCAGCACACGGTCTTCGATCGCGTCGAAGGCCGCCCCGCGCGCCCGCGGCCGGGCCAGCGGCACGCGTTCGTCGAGCGCGATGCGGTGGTCGGCGATCAGCACGACGCGGTCGGCCAGCGCCACCGCCTCGGTCACGTCGTGCGTGACCAGCAGCGCGGTGAAGCCATGCCTCAGCCAGAGCCGTTCGATCAGGCCGTGCATCTCGATGCGTGTCAGCGCGTCCAGCGCGCCCAGCGGTTCGTCGAGCAGCAGCAGGCGCGGCGTGTGCACCAGCGCGCGCGCCAGCGCCACGCGCTGGCGCTGGCCGCCGGACAGCACCGCCGGCCAGTCGTTCGCGCGATCGGACAGCCCGACCTGCGACAGCGCCTGGCGCGCGCGGTCGAGCACGTCCGGCCCGGTCAGCCCGAGGGCCACGTTGTCGAGCACGCGCTTCCAGGGCAGCAGCCGAGCGTCCTGGAACATGATGCGAATGTCGGCCTGGTGGCGGCTGCGGGCGTCGCCGTCCAGCGTGATCTGGCCGCTGTCGGCCGACTCCAGCCCGGCCAGCAGGCGCAGCAGCGTGCTCTTGCCGCAACCGCTGCGGCCGACGATCGCGACGAACTCGCCGGGCGCGATCGCCAGGTCGACATCGCTGAGCACCGCGCGCGCGCCGTAGCGCTTGGTCAGGCCGCGCGCATCGACGGCCGCGCCGCCGCGCGGTCGCGACGCCGGTGCGGCGGCGTCGCTCAAGGCCTCGCGAGCCGTTGGCGGATGCTGCAGAGCCAAGGCCTGCAATTCGAGATCGAGGTGATGGTTCATGGCATGGTGTCGATGTCGTCAGGTGCGGGCTTCGGGTTGGTAGCCGGGGTGCCAGCGCAGCCACCATCGCTCCAGCCCCTTGGCGAGCAGGTCGGCGAGCTTGCCGAGCAGCGCGTACAAAAGGATGCCGACCAGCACGACATCGGTCTGCAAAAACTCGCGCGCGTTCATCGTCATGTAGCCGATGCCGGCCTGCGCCGAGATCGTCTCGGCGACGATCAGCAGCACCCACATCAGCCCGAGCGAGAAGCGCACGCCGACCAGGATGGACGCGACCGAGCCCGGCAGGATCACCTGCGTGTAGAGCTTCCACCCGCTCAGGCCATAGCTGCGCGCCATCTCGATCAAGCCCTTGTCGACCGAGCGGATGCCGTGGAAGGTGTTGAGGTAGATCGGGAAGAACACGCCCAGCGCGACCAGGAACAGCTTGGCCCACTCGTCGATGCCGAACCACAGGATCACGAGCGGGATCAGCGCCAGCGCCGGAATGTTGCGGATCATCTGCAGCGTCGAGTCGAGCAGCGTCTCGGCGGCACGAAAGGTGCCGGTCAGCAAGCCCAGCAGCAGCCCGAGGCCGCCGCCGATCGCAAAGCCCACCAGCGCGCGCCAGGTGCTGGTGGCCACGTGCTTGGCGATCTCGCCCGACACGGTCAGCGTCCAGAACGCCTTCAGCACCGCCCACGGTTCGGGCAGCACGCGCGTCGACAACCAGCCCGCTTGCGAGGCGACCTGCCAGCTCGCGATCACGAACACCGGGAACAGCCAAGGCAGCGCGCGGCTAGACGGAGAAATGGAGTTCTGAGACACGGTGGTTCCCGACAGGGTCGATGAGGCTGGGGGCGAGCTCGATCAGCTCGAGCCGATTGCCGAACGGGTCTTCGACGTAGACGCGGTCCTCGCCGCTGGCCAGCGGCGCAGCGTCGATGCGCAGGCCGGCGGCATGCAGGGTCTTGGTCAGCGCCCGCAGGCCCTGGACGCGCAGCGCCACGTGCGCTTGCGGCGCGACGCCGGTGTAGCGGCCTTCGGTCAGGTCCAGACGCTGCCAGCCGAGCGACAGGCGCAGCGTGCCGGGTTTGTCGAGCGCCGGGTCGCGCACCTCGGGCAAGCCGAGCAGGTCTTCGTAGAACGCACGCGCCTGCGGTGCACCGCCGATCGGGATCGGCAGCTGGATGTGGTCGACGCCCTGCACGCTGGCGAGCGGCACATTGGGCCTGTTCATGGTGTCGCCGCTTTCGGCACGTAGGTGTTGGCCACGATCTCGCCGAACGGGCCGGTCAAAGGGCGCCCCGCGAGCTTGGCCTGCACGTCCAGCGGCAGCAGCGGGAACACCAGTTCGGCGAAGCGATAGGCTTCTTCGAGGTGCGGGTAGCCCGACAGGATGAAGTGGTCCAGGCCCAGCGCGGCGTACTCCTTGATGCGCTCGGCCACCTGCGCCGGGTTGCCCACCAGCGCGGTGCCGGCCCCACCGCGCACCAGGCCGACGCCGGCCCACAGGTTGGGCGACACCTCCAGGCCCTTGCGGACGTCGGCCTTGTCGAAGCGGCCCTTGTGCAACTCGGCCATGCGACGTTGCCCGACCGAGTCCATCGAAGCGAACTTGGCCTGCGCAGCGCTGACGGTGGCTTCATCGAGCTGCGACACCAGCTCGGCCGCGGCGTGCCAGGCGTCGTCTTCGGTCTCGCGCACGATCACGTGCAGGCGGATGCCGTAGCTCAGCGTGCGCCCGTGCCGCGCGGCGCGGCGGCGCACATCGGCCAGCTTCTCGGCCACCGCGCCCGGCGGCTCACCCCAGGTCAGGTAGGTGTCGAGCTGCTCGGCGACGAGTTCGTGCGCTTCGTCGGACGAGCCGCCGAAGAACATCGGCGGGTACGGGTTCTGCACCGGCGGGTACAGCAGCTTGGCGCCCTGCACTTTCAGGTGTGCGCCATCGAAGTCCAACGACGCCTGGTCGTGGCTGCGGCGCAGCGTTTCGCGGTAGATGGTGACGAACTCGCGCGAGAGTTCGTAGCGCTTGCTGTGCTCGAGGAACAGCCCGTCGCCGGCGAGTTCGTCGGCGTCGCCGCCGGTCACCAGGTTCACGAGCAGGCGGCCGTTCGAGAGCCGGTCCAGCGTCGCGGCCATGCGCGCCGACTGCACCGGCTGCACGAGCCCGGGCCGCAATGCGACCAGAAACTTCAGACGCCGCGTCGCGTCGATCAGGCTGGCCGCGACGATCCACGAGTCTTCGCACGAGCGGCCGGTGGGCAGCAGCACGCCCTCGTAGCCCAGGCTGTCGGCGGCGACCGCGATCTGCTTGAAGTAGTCGAGGCCGACGGCGCGCGCGCCCTTGGTCGACCCGAGGTAGCGCGAGTCCCCGTGCGTCGGAATGAACCAGAAGATCTTCATGGCCGTGCGCTCAGAACGCGGGCACGAGCGAGCCGCTGAAGCTGCTCTCGACCAGCTTCTTCACCTCAGGCGATTGGAAGGCCTTCACCAGCTTGGGCACCCAGGGCTTGTCCTTGTCCTGCGTGCGCACCGCGATCAGGTTGGCGTACGGGCTCTTCGCGTCCTCGATCGCGATCGCGTCGCGCGTCGGCACCAGGTTGGCCTGCACCGCGTAGTTGGTGTTGATCGCGCTGGCCGCCAGGTCGTCGAGCGAGCGCGGCAGCTGCGCCGCCTCGATCTGCACGATCTGCAGGTGCTTGGGGTTGTCGATCACGTCCAGCGGCGTCGCGGTGATGCCGGCGCCGGGCTTGAGCTTGATGATGCCGACTTTCTGCAGCAGCGCGAGCGCGCGGCCGCTGTTCGACGGGTCGTTCTGGATGCCGACCTTGGCGCCGTCGGGCAGCTCGGCCAGCGACTTGTACTTCTTCGAGTAGAAGCCCATCGGGAAGGTCACCGTGTCGCCAACCGCAGTGAGCTTGTAGCCGCGCGCCTGGATCTGTGTCTGCAGGAACGGCAGGTGCTGGTAGCTGTTGGCCTGCAGGTCGCCGCTGTCGAGCGCCGCGTTCGGCTGGATGTAGTCCTGGAACTCGACAATCTGCAGCTTCAGGCCGTCGCGCTCGGCGACCTTCTTCGCGACCTCGGCGATCTGCGCGTGCGGACCGGCGGTGACGCCGATGCGGATCACGTCCTGCGCGCGCGCAATGCCAATGAAAGACTGGCTGCTGATCGACAGCGCAGCGAGCAACAGAGTGCGACGCGTGTTCATCATTTCGCCGCCGCGGTCTGCAGCGCCTGCTGGTAGTCGGTCTTCACGAAGCCGGCGAAGCGCGTCTCGGTGACGGCCAGGAACTCGCGCGAACGGTAGGCGTCGGCGATGTCCTTGACCCAGGGCGCGTCCTTGTCGGCGGTGCGCACCGCGACCAGGTTCTGGTAGGTCGGCGAGGTCTTCTCGAGCACCAGCGCCTCGGTCAGCTTCAGGCCCGAAGCGAGCGCGAAGTTGCCGTTGACGAACGAGAAGTCGGTGTCGTCCAGCGAGCGCGGCAGTTGCGCGGCCTCGAGCGGGATCAGCCTGATCTTCTTGATGTTGACGGCCACGTCCTTCTCGGACGCGCGAATCGGGTCGTAGCCTTCGCGCAGCTTCAGCCAGCCGATCTGTTCGAGCACGACGAGCGCGCGCGCCGCGTTGGTCGGGTCGTTGGGCAACGCGACGGTCGAGCCTTCGCGCACTTCGGCGAGGCTCTTGTGCCTGCGGCTGTAGACCGCGATCGGCGCGGTCGGCACCTTGATCAGCTCGCTGAGTGCAAGCTTGTTTTCGGTCGCGAATTTGGTCAGGTAGACGATGTGCTGGAAGGCATTGGCGTCGAGGTCGCCCTGCGCCAATGCGAAGTTGGGCTGAATGTAGTCGTTGAACTCGACCACCTTGACCTTGTAGCCCTTGCTTTCGAGGATGGGCTTGATGCCGAACTTGACCTGGTCGGCGTAGGGGCCGGCGGTCGCGCCGATCACGAGCTCTTTCTTGGCCTGCGCCGAGGCCGGCAGGTGGATCGCGGCCAATGCGGCCACGGCGGTGAAGGTCAGCGAAGCCAGCAGGCTGCGTCGTGCGAATGACATAGGAAGTCCTTGAGCAGAGAAATGAAGAAACCGGTTCAGCGCTTGTCGAGCCGCCGCGCGATGCCGTTGCCGGCGAACTGGATGAGCTGGACCAGCACGATCAGGATGGCCACCGTGAGCACCATCACGTCGGTCTGGAAGCGGTAGTAGCCGTAGCGGATCGCGAGGTCGCCGATGCCGCCGCCGCCGACCACGCCGGCCACCGCCGAGTACGACAAGAAGCTGATCGCGAGCACCGTGAGGCCCAGCACCAGACCCGAGCGCGCCTCGACCAGCAGCACGCGCCGCACGATCTGCCATTCGGACGCGCCCATCGCGTGCGCTGCCTCGATCACGCCGCGCGGCACGTCACGCAGGTTCTGCTCGACCAGGCGCGCGAAGTACGGAATCGCCGCGAGCGACAGCGGCACCGCCGCGGCCACCGGCCCGATCGAGGTGCCGGCGATCAGGCGTGTGAACGGCACCAGCGCGACCAGCAAGATGATGAACGGGAACGAGCGCACCGTGTTCACCAGCCAGTTGATGACACCGAACAGCGCCGGCCGTTCGAGCGACTGGCCCGGCCCGAGCAGGAACAGCAGCACGCCCAGCGGGCCGCCGAGCAGCACGGCCGCCGAGAGGCCGATGCCCAGCATCAGAAAGGTCTGGCCGATCGCGGTCCAGAGTTCGGGGAGGATGGCGACGATGTTGGGTGACATGATGATGTTCAGGCGAAGTTCACGCGAAAGCGGCTTCGAGCCGCTCGAGGTCGTCCTGCACATCGGCGTAGACCGCCATGCGCGCGAGTTCGCGGCCGAGCGCGGTGACGCGGCGCTCGCGGCCCGGGCCGGTGTCGTTGACCGCGAACTGTTCGGCGACCTCGCCGCCTTCCATCACCGCGACGCTGCGGCACAGCGCGCGCACCACGGCCAGTTCGTGCGTGACGATCAGCACCGTGACGCCCAGGCGCTGGTTCACGTCGCGCAAGGTGTCGAGCACCGAGCGCGTCGTCTCGGAATCGAGCGCCGAGGTCGGCTCGTCGCACAGCAGCACCTCCGGCCGTGGCGCGAGCGCGCGCGCGATCGCGACACGTTGCTTCTGGCCGCCCGACAACTGCGCCGGGTGGCTGTCGATCTTGTCGAGCAGGCCGACCAGGTCGAGGCATTCGCGCACGCGGCGGAAGATGTCGCCCGAGCTGGCCTTGCCGTGGATGCGCAGCGGGAACGCGACGTTGTCGAACACGGTCGCGTTCTGCAGCAGGTTGAACTGCTGGAAGATCATGCCCATGCGCTGGCGCTCGACGCGCAGCTCGTTCTTGCCGAGCGCGGTGATCTCGCGGTCGCCGACGAAGACGCGGCCGGTGTCCGGGTGTTCGAGCCGGTTCACGAGGCGCAGCAGCGTGGACTTGCCGGCGCCGCTCTTGCCGATCAGGCCGAAGATGTCGCCGCGCGGCACTTCGAGCGAGACCGACTTGACGGCGTCGAACGAGCGACCGTTCGGCAGCCGATAAGACTTGCTCACGCCTTCGATGCGGATGGCCGCGGCGAACGAGGTGGTGGTGTTCATCAGATCGCGAAAGAGAGTTCGAGCGGGTGCGCGCGGTCGATGCGACGCTCGCGCTCCAGGCGCTGCACCATCTGTTCGACCACGGCCTTGGCCTGCGGCAGGCGGCCGAAGCCGGCCTCGGCGTTGATGTGGCCGGCCGCGCCCAGGCTGATCAGTTGCGAGCCCCAGACGCGGCCCCAGGCGCAGACCGATTCGAAGCGCATCCACGGATCGTTCTCGCTGGCCAGCAGCACCGACGGCACGGCAAGGTGCGCGTGCGGCAGCTTGGCGGCGACGCCGAACTTCGCCGGGTCGGCCGGGGCCACCAGCAGCGCGGCCTGCACGCCCTCGCCGCCTTGCGCGAGGAAGCGCAGCAGCGCAAGGCAGCCGAAGCTGTGGGCCACCGCGACCCAACGGACGCGCGGGTGACGCGCCAGCGTCACCTCCACGCGCTGGGCCCAGCGCTCGAGATCGGGGTTGGCCCAATCGTCCTGCTCGACGCGCAGCGCACGCCGGCCATACTGCCCTTGCAGCCAGGTCTGCCAGTGCGCAGGCCCGCTGTCGTTCAGCCCTGGGATCACCAGCAGCCGGACGGGGTCGCCCTTGAAGCTCATGCCATGTGCTCCTGCGGTCGCGTCAGAGCGCGGCGATCGAGACCTCGGTCGCCTTCACGAGCGCGATGACCTCCTTGCCGACGACGATGCCCAGGTCCTTGATCGAGCGCGTGGTGATGACCGAGGTCACGATCAGGCCCGACGGCGTCTCGACGTCGATCTCGGACACGACCGGCCCTTCGATGATTTCCTTGACCTTGCCGCGGAACTGGTTGCGGACGTTGATGGCGGTGATGCTCATGGGTTCTCCAGAAATAGACGAGCGTGGTGAGGTGGGTTCAAACCGACCAGCGCACATCGCGCGCGGCCCAGTTCGTGGGGTCGGTGGGTGGTGCCGGCCGCGGCTGCAGGCGCGCCAGCAGCTCGTCGCGTTCGCGTGCGGCTTCTTCGCTGCGCGCGAACTCCTCGGCGCGCTCGATCAGCGTCTGCAGCGCGAGGTCGACGCGCTCGACCACCTCGGGTGCGGGCGCATAGCCCAGCGTGTCGTGGCGCGGGATCTGCGCATCGGTCGCGAACACCGGGTCGAGGATGTCGCGCGCGCCGAGCGCCGACAGCACCGGCTTGAGCGCGTAGTCGAGCGCGAGCAGGTGCGCGATGCTGCCGCCGGTGGCCAGCGGCAGCACGGTCTTGCCGCGCAGCGCGTCCTGCGGCAGCAGGTCGAGAAAGGCCTTCAGCAGACCGCTGTAGGCCGCCTTGTAGATGGGCGTGGCGATCAACACGACCTGTGCCTGCGCCACCTCGGCCAGCGCCTGGCGGATCAGCGGGTGGTCGAACTGCGCATGCAGCAGCGCCTGCGCCGGCAGCTCGCGGACCGCAACCGCGTGGGTGTTGCTCGCGACACCCTGGAGCCGCGACTGCGCGAGGGCCAGCAAACTGCCGGAGCGGGAACTGGCAGACGGGCTGCCCTGGATGCCAACAATCTTCATTCGCGTTCTTCGTGAGGCCCACGTTCGGGCACTGCGCCGTGATCAGAGCAGTGAACGGTACGGGCGCACGCTTACTCTGTGAACGAAGAAGAACGGCTTTCGATATGCGGATTGATCAGGTCAGCGCGCGCAGGCGCGCGGGCAGCCCCGCGAGCGTGGCATCGGTCACCGACGCCAACTCGCCTTGCAGCGCGCGCTGCACGAGCTGGCGCGCCGTCTGCGCGTGCGGCATCACCGGCCCACAAAAATAAATGACGTCGCCGTGCGCAATCATCAGTGTCGGGAAGTCGACCACGTCGACACCCCCGAGCGCGTCCTCGTCGTCCTCGATGTCGACCCAGACGAAGCGCGCGTCAGGCGCGAAGGTCTGCGCCAGTGCGTCGAAGGTGGGCCGGTACTCGTCGCAGGTGCGGCACCAGGCCGCGCACAGGCAGGCCACCAGCCACGGGGATGTGGTATCGACGGGTTCGCTCATCAGCGCAGTTTGCCTCAGGCGCGCCCCCGAGGCCGCGCGTCACACCACGAAGAAGTGGTGCGTGCCGTCGCGGCCGAGCTGCTCGACCAGGCCGAACTCCCAGTCGAGGTAGGCCTGCATCGCAGCAGTGGCGTTGTCGGTGCCTTCGTAAGGGCGCCGATAGCGGTCGACGCGCTGGGACAGCAGGCGCGCGTCGCCGCTCTCGACCGGCAGGCCCGCGGCCGCCCAAGCGGCTGTGCCGCCTTCCAGCACCCAGACCTCGCTGCGCGTCAGCGCCTCGATGTCCTGCGCCGCGAAGCGCGCGAGCAGGCTGGAGCCGCAGGTCAGCACCAGGCGCCGCGGCGTGCCCAGGCGCGGCAGCAGCTCGGGCAACTGCGCGCGCACCGCGAACCACGCGCCGGGCACATGACGCTTGACAAAGTTGGCGCTGGCGGTGACGTCGACGACGACCGCGTCGTTCGTCGCGAGCCAATCGGCCAGCCGCGCGGGTGCCACGCTGCGCACCTCGGGCGGCAGCGGTTGTGGTGGCTTGTCGGCACCGGTCTCGAGCGCGTCGGCCGACGGCCAGGGGGCATCGAGCACCGCGACCTGCCAACCCATCTGCGCGAGCCACGACGCCGTCATCGCCGCGCGCACGCCGTCATCGTCGGTCAACACCACGCGCGCGCCGCGCACCGGCGCGTGCACATCGGTCTCCTGCACCAGCTGGCCGCCCGGCGCGCTGCGAAAGCCGACGCGGTGACCGGCCGCGTATTCCTCGGGCGTGCGCACGTCGAAGCGGTAGGTCGTGCGCGGCGCCTCGTGCAGCCATTGCGCGAGCGTCGCGGCATCGACCCACGCGACGCCGGCGCGGCGTGCCACATCGACCGCCGCGATGCGCGCCACCTCGCGATGCGCCGGACTGATCTCGGGTCCGAAGCGGCGTGCCGCGCCGTGCTCCAGCGCCTGACCGGCGAGCGTCCAGCCGATGGTGCCGTTGCGCAGCGCCGCGACCGGGTTGGGCAGCCCGGCGTTGACCAGCGACTGGGTGCCGATGATGCTGCGCGTGCGGCCGGCGCAGTTAACGATCAGGCGCGTCGCCGGGTCGGGCGCGAGTTCGCGCGCGCGCAGAACCAGCTCGCCGCCGGGCACGCTGGTCGAGCCGGGGATGTTCATGGTCTGGTATTCGTCGAAGCGGCGTGCGTCGAGCACGACGACATCGGCGTTCTGCGCGAGCAAGGCCTGCACCTCTTCGGCCGACAGCGACGGCGTGTGGCGCTTGGCCTCCACCAGTTCGCCGAACGATTTGCTGGGCACGTTGACATCGCGGAACAGCTCGCCGCCGCTGGCGCGCCAGCCCGCCAGGCCACCTTCGAGCAGGCTCACCTCGGTGTAGCCCAGCGCGTTCAAGCGCTCGACCGCGCGCACCGCGAGGCCTTCGCCATCGTCGTAGACCACGATGCGCGTGTCGCGGCGCGGGATGCGGCCCCAGGCCTCGAGCTCGAGCTTGGACAACGGCAGGTTCGCGGCCCACAACGGGTGCGACTGCGCGAACGGGTCTTCCTCGCGCACGTCGAGGAGCGCGATCTCTTCACGCGCGACCAGGGCGGCGCGGACTTCGTCGGTCGTAATCGTGGCGTGAAGCGTGGCGTGGGCGGTGATGGTCATGAGGCGATGGTCGAGTATCCGGAAACAAAAGGCTGGCGGCTGCCGTCCGCCTGGTAGACCGAGCGTTGCACAGCGCCGATGTCCGCACCGTAGACATGGATGCTGATCGAGACGCGGTCGTCAAAGGCATTGTGAACGCGGTGGATGTCGCCGATGGCCGGCGACACCGCCTCGACCTGGCCCGGCTCCAGTCGCAGCGGCCCCCCGGCCGGCACGAGCTGCTTCGGTCCGGCGTAGCGGTAGCCTTGCGAATACTCGGCACCGCGCAACATGCCGATCACCCCCCACACCGTGTGGTCGTGGATGGGCGTGGCCTGCCCCGGTCCCCAGACGAAGCTGACGACCGAGAAGCGGCCCGCCGCGTCGCGGTGCAGCGGCAGCTGCCGATAACGCTGCGGGTCGGGGCGCGCATAGGCCGGCGGCAACCAGGCGTCGCGCGCCACGAGTTCGGCCAGCAGGCGGCCGCCCTGGTCGCGGATCGCCGCCTCGGCGGGCCGCTGTGCGAGCAGGCGCTCGAAGGCCACGACGAAGCCGCTCAGCGCGGGCGGCATCTCGTGCAAGGTCATGCCGCGCGCTCGAACGCGAGCTTGCCCGCACCGATCAGGATGCTGTCGTTCTGCGGCGTGTGGATGCGGCTGCACAGCACGTCGCGGTGGTGGCGCTCCAGCGGGTTGCGGCGCGACAGGCCGTGGTTGCCGCTGAGCTGCAGCGCGAGGTCGACGACGCGGATCGCGTTGCCCGTCACGTTGTATTTGACGAGGCCGCTCTCGGTCGCCGACGGCGGCGTGCCGGCGTCGGTGGCCTGCACCAAGCCAGTCAGCAGCGCATCGTTGGCCCACAGCAGCGCCTCGATCTCGCCGACCGCCTGCTGCACGCGCGGCAGCGTGGACAACGGGGCACCCAGGCTGCCCGGCGCGCGTTCACGCAGAAAGCGCAACAACCAGGCGTGCGCGGCACGCGCAATGCCGTCGTAGAGCGCCCCCAGCAGCGCGACCATCCACGCGTACTGGTCGGCATCGGGCCTGGTCGCCCACTCGGCCAGCGGGCGAACGTCGACCGCATGGTCCAGCGGCAGCGCGACCTCGTCGAAGATCGCCTCGTGGCTGCCGCTCGCGCGCAGGCCCAGGTGGTCCCAGCTCTCGACGATGCGGATGCCGCGCGACTCGCGCGGCACCAGGAAGACACCGAGGTGCGGCTCGGGCTCGTCGGTGCGCGCCCACACGGCCAGCCAGCGCAGCGCCGGGATGCCGGTCGTGTAGAGCTTGTGGCCGCTCAGCTGCCAGCCGTCGCCGACACGGCGTGCCACCGTGTCGGGCAGGCCGCCACGCGCCGGTGAGCCGAGTGCCGGCTCGACACGCAGCGAGTTCGCGAGCGCACCGTCGGCCACCGCCGATTCGAACAGCAGGTCGCGCAGGCGCGGGCTCCAGCGCGAATCGGGGCGCGAGATCGCGCGGTGCGTCAAATAAGTCATCGTCAGCACGAGCGCGGTCGAGGCCTCGCCGCGCGCCACCGCCGCGACGATGCGCCGCGTGGTTGCGAGCGACGCGTCGCCGCCACCCACGGCACTCGGCACGACCGCGGCAATCAGCCCGTGGCGTTGCAGCCAGTCGAAGTTCTCGAACGGAAAGCTCGCGTCGCGGTCGTGCTGTTCCGCGCCCTGCGCGAAGCGTTGCGCCAGTTCGTGCAGCACCGCATCGAGTTGATCGGGCCGTGCGGCGAGGTGGGCAACGGGCAGGCGACGAACATCGCCGGCCAATGAATGAAGACTCATCGTGATTCCTTGGACGAGCCTCAGCGTAACGCCGCGACCGTGCCGCGTGAATCATGCAAATCGCATAGGCAAACTCGATTTGCTTATTTGTCGGCCACCGCGGCGCGCCGTACCGTCTGCGCTCCTTTCAGATGGAGCACACGGCATGAGCATCGAATTCATCGGCATGATCCAGACGCAGAAGGTCTCGGAAACCCATGCCCCACAAGGCCCCGCGATCGACCGCGACTACGTGCGCGACTTCGCGCAGGCCCACGAGAAGGCCGGCTTCGACCGCGTGCTGGTGCCGCACCACTCGACCGGCCCGAGTGCCACGCTGACCATTGCCTATGCCGCAGCGCACACCGAACGCATTCACTACATGCTCGCGCACCGACCGGGCTTCACCGTGCCGACACTGGCCGCGCGCCAGATCGCCACGCTCGACCAGTTCAGCGGCGGTCGGCTCGGCGTGCACTTCATCTCGGGCGGCTCCGACGCTGAGCAACGCCGCGACGGCGACTACCTCGACCACGACCAGCGCTACGAGCGCACCGACGAGTACCTGACGATCTTGCGCAAGCTCTGGACCAGCGACCAGCCCTTCGACCACGAAGGCCAGCACTACCGTTTCGAAGCCGGCTTCTCGGAAGTGAAGCCGCTGCAGCAGCCGCACGTGCCGGTCTATTTCGGCGGTGCGTCGGAGGCCGCGATTCCAGTCGCCGGCAGGCACGCCGATGTCTACGCGCTGTGGGGCGAGTCGCTGGACCAGGTGAAGGAACTCACCACGCGCGTGCGCGCCGAAGCGGCGAAGCACGGCCGCCAGGTGCGCTTCTCGGTATCGTTCCGTCCCATCCTCGCAGCGACCGAAGGCCAGGCCTGGGACCGCGCCGAACGCATCCTGCAGGAGACGCGGCGCCTGCGCGTGCAGGCCGGCTACGCGCGCGGCGGCCCGCAGCAGAGCGAGGGCGCGCGCCGCCTGCTCGCCGCGGCCGAGAAAGGCACGCGCGTCGACAAACGGCTGTGGACCGCGATCGCGCAGGAGACCGGCGCACGCTCCAACAGCACCGCGCTGGTCGGCACGCCCGAGCAAGTGGCCGACGCGCTGCTCGACTACCACGACCTCGGCGTCACGACCTTCCTGATCCGCGGCTTCGACCCGCTGGAAGACGCGATCGACTTCGGCCGCGAGCTGATCCCGCGCACGCGCGCGCTGGTTGCGCAGCGGCTCGCGCAAGCCCAACGAAAGGCCGCGTGATGAGCGCTGTCCATCCCCTGCCCTTCACCACCCGCTCGGGCTTGAGCCTGAACCCCCACCCGCAACGCAAGGACTGGTTCGACGACCCCGTGGTCGAGCGCAGCATCGCGGCCGAACGCCGGCATCGCCAGGAGCGGCTCGCCGGCGCGTTCCGCCTGTTCGCGCGCTACGGGTTCGACCAGGGCCTGGCCGGCCACATCACCGCGCGCGACCCCGAGCTGCACGACCACTTCTGGGTCAACCCCTTCGGCCTGCACTTCTCGCGCATCAAGGTCTCGGACCTGCTGCTCGTCAACGCGCGCGGCGAGATCGCGATCGGCGACGGCCCGCTGAACCGGGCCGCGTTCGCGATCCATGCCGCGATCCACGAGGCGCGGCCCGAGGTCGTGTCGGCCGCGCACACGCACTCGCTGTACGGCAAGGCCTGGTCGACGCTGGGCCGCAAGCTCGACCCGCTGACGCAGGACTCGTGCGCCTTCTACGAAGACCACGGCCTGTTCGAAGACTTCGGCGGCGTGGTCTACGAGACCAGCGAAGGCGCGCAGATCGCCCAGGCGCTGGGCGCGCAGAAGGGCGTGATCCTGAAGAACCACGGCATCCTCACCGCCGGCCCGACGGTCGAGGCCGCCGCGTGGTGGTACATCGCGCTCGACAACGCCTGCCACACGCAGCTGCTGGCCGAGGCCGCTGGAAAGCCGCAACCGATTCCGCACGAACAGGCGGCGTTGACGCACTCGCAGATCAGCAGCCCCAGCGGCGCAGCGCATTCGTTCGACGCGCTGTGGCAAGGGCTGGTCGCGGCCGAGCCGGAATTGCTGTCATGAGCGAGGCCGCTCATCCGAATCGCCGCCAGCTGCTGCTCGGCACCGCCGCGGTGCTCGGCCTCGGCACCAGTGTCGCGCGGGCGCAGGCGCAGGTGCTGAAAGCCGGCGACCAGAAAGGCGGGCTGCGCGCACTGCTCGAGGCGGCGAACGAGTTGCAGGGTCTGAGCTACGATATCCAGTGGACCGAGTTCCCGGCGGCCGCGCCGCTGGCCGAGGCACTGAATGCCGAGGCCGTCGACTTCGGCCCGATCGGTGACGCGCCGCTGATCTTCGCGCTCGCGGCCGGTGCGCGCGTCAAGGCCTTCGCGGTGAACCGCTCCGACCCGTACGGCACCGCGGTGCTGGTGCGGCCCGACTCGCCGCTCAAGAGCGCGGCCGACCTGAAGGGCAAGAGCATCGCAACCAACCGCGGCTCGATCGGCCACTATGTCGCGCTCAAGGCGCTCGCCTCGGTCGACCTGAAGCCGGACGCGAACACCTTCCGCTTTCTGCCGCCGCCCGACGCCAAGCTCGCGCTGACGCAGGGCGCGGTGGACGCGTGGGCGACCTGGGAGCCCTACACCGCGATGGCCGAGACGGCGGGCCATGCGCGTGTGCTCGTCAACGGCCGCGGCCTGTCGTCGGGCCTGAGCTTTCTCGCAGCGACCGACACCGCGCTCGCGAAGAAGCGCGCGCTGCTGCAGGACTTCGGCCAGCGCGTCGTGCGCGCGCAGCGCTGGTCGTACCAACACGTGCCCGAGTACTCGGCCGCACTCGCGCGCGTGATCGGCATCGCGCCCGACGCGGCGCGTTTGCAGTTCGAGCGCCGCGCCCAGCGCTGGATCGCCACCGACGCACAGGTGCTGGCCGACCAGCAGCGCACCGCCGACTTCTATCTCGAGGCCGGACTGCTGAAGCAACACCTCGACGTGAAGAACACCTTCGACACCGGACTCGGCCTCGCCTGACATTGCGCATGAACAAGCTCCTGATCACCACCACGCTGGCGCTCGCCGCCGGCTTCGCCCATGCGGCCGATCTCAAGGTCGGCTTCTCTCCCGGCCCCTACCGCGACGCCTTCGCGAAAGGCATCGCGCCACAGCTCGAGAAGAAGGGCTACACAGTTCAATACGTCGAGTTCAGCCAGGGCGTGCAGGTCAACGACGCGGTCGAGCGCGGGCAGATTGACGCGAACATCTTCCAGCACACGATCTACCTCGAGGCCAACAACAAGAGCCAGAAGTTCGACCTCGTGCCCATCGTGCACGTGCCGACGCCGCCGATGGGCCTGTACTCGAAGCGCTGGAAGACGTTGGCCGAAGTGCCCGACGGCGCGACCGTCACGGTGCCGTCCGACCCGGTCAACACGGCACGCGCGCTGCGCATCCTGGCGGCCGCGGGTTGGGTCACGATCAAGCCCGGCGTCGACGCGATCAACATCTCCGAGCGCGACCTGAGCGCCAACCCCAAGAAGCTGAAGATCGTGCCGCTGGACGCCGCGCAGACGCCGCGCTCGCTGGAAGACGCCGACCTGTCCGCGATCCAGGGCAACTTCGCGGTCGCGTTCGGCCTGCGCCTGACCGAGGCGCTCAAGCTCGAGGACATGACGCTGCCCTATGTCAACGTGGTCGCGGTCAAGCGCAGCAACAAGGATGCGAAGTTCGCGCAGGACATCGTCGCGGCCTACAAGTCGCCGGAGTTCCAGAAGTTCTTCGAGGCCAACCCGGTCTGGAAGGGCTACCGGCTGCCCGACTACTTCACGCCCGGCACTGTCGCCAGCACCAGGCCCTGAAAGGATCACGCGTCGGTCAACCCAGGCTGACCGGCGCCGCGTGCAGCAGGTTGAGCTGCTTCGGGATCAGCTTCAGCTCGAAGAAGGTGTCGGCGATCACCTGCTGTTCCGCGAGGATGTCGCGGGTGACCGGCGCGGTGCCGAAGTTGCTGCGAGACAGGAAGAGCTCGGTGATGCTCTTGTCCAGCCCCAGCACCGCCGACAACTCGGCCGCTGCAGCAATCTGGTTCTTCGAAGCCCAGGTGTCGATCGCGTTGACCTCGTCGATCGCGATCTTCAGCACATCAGGGTTGCGGGTCGCGAAGTCGCGCGAGGTGAAGTAATAGGCCCGGTTGTGCACGATGCCGCTGGCGTCGGCCAGCAGCTGCGCGTCCAGCGTCTTCTGCGCAGCGGCGAGGAACGGGTCCCAGATCACCCAGGCGTCGATCGCGCCCTTCTCGAACGCGGCCCGCGCGTCGGGCGGTGCGAGAAAGATGGTCTGCACGTCGGCGTACTTCAGGCCGTTCTTCTCGAGCAGCTTGACCAGGAAGTAGTGAACGTTCGAGCCCTTGTTCAAGGCCACGCGCTTGCCCTTCAAATCGGCGACGCTGCGGATGGTCGAGCCCTTGGGCATGATCACCGCTTCGAGCTTGGGGCGCGGCACGGTGGCGCCGGCGTAGACCAGCGGCGTGCCGGCGGCCTGCGCGAAGATGGGCGGCGCCTCACCCACGTCGCCGAAGTCGATGGAGCCAACGTTCAGCGCCTCGAGCTGCACCGGGCCGGCGTTGAACTCGGTCCAGCGCACGGCCACACCCAGCGGCGCCAGGCGCTTCTCGAGCGTGCCGCGGCCCTTCAGGATGGACAGCCAGCCCTTCTGGTGGCCGACGCGCAGCACCCGCGTCGGCGTCTGCGCGAACAGCGCGTTGCCGGTGCCCAGCGCAGCGGCCGTGGCCACGCCGGTGACCAGCACCTGGCGGCGTGAGAAGAAGGAGGTCTGCGTCATGCGATCGTTCTCGTTGAAGGTGGCAAGGCCGCAGCGCTGCGGCTCGCGGAGTCTGCGAGACCCTGCCGGCCACGCCAACGAATGAATCCGCAGGTGCTCATGACGCGAACGAGGACAGGCGCGCCGCGGCGGCGCGCGACCCGCGCCTGCGATCAGCCCTGATCCGGCAGCGGCACGATGACGCGGCCCTGCACCGTCTGCGTCGGCACCGCGAACACGCCCGCGCCGAGGTGGTGCAGCGTGTGCAACTCGGTGTTGTCGTCGCGGAACGACCAGCGGCCGTTCGCGAAGACCCGGTCGTCGGCCTGCGCCGCGACGACCTCGCCGAAGAAGGTGTCGTAGGCGTCCTGCGCGTGGGGTTCGCTGACCAGCCGGCACTCGAGCCAGGCCACGCAGTCCTCGACGAGCGGCAGCCCGGTCGCCGGTCCGTCGAAGCTCTTGATGCCGTAGCGCGCGAACTTGTCGGCCTCCGACCCCGACACGCTGCCCACCGTGAAGCACAGGTCGGCCTGCGCGCGGCACGGCAGGTTCAGCGCGAAGCGGCCGCTGGCCAGCACCAGCTCGCGCGTGTGGGTGCTCTTGTCGAGCACGACCGCGATGCGCGGCGGCGTGAATTCCACCGGCATGGACCAGGCCGCGGCCATCACGTTGCGGTGCTCGCCGTGTGCGCTGCTGACGAGCACCGTCGGGCCGTGGTTGACGAGGCGGCTGGCGTGGGCGAGGTTGACGGGTTGGCGCATGCGGTCAGTGTAGAGGCGTGCCGGCACGGCGCTTTGCGCATAAGCACAGGCGAAAGCCTTCGTTGGCAGGCCGGCGCGATCTGGCAAGACTCGATCGGTTTCGATGCCCACGCCAATGACCCACGCCCCCACCCTGCCCGCACCCAGCGCCTTCGTCCCTTTCGACCCCAAGCGTGTTCGACCGGCGCGCAGCGTCGCCGAACTGCGCGAGCGCGCCGCACGTCTGCTGCCCGAGATCGCGGCCGGCGCCGCGGCCCGCGAGCGCGACCGCGTGATGCCTTACGAGTGGGTGCGCCGCATCGCCGACGAAGGCCTCTACACCTTCCGCGTGCCCGAGCGCTATGGCGGGGCCGGCGGCACGGTGCGCGACCTGATCCGCTTCGTGATCGACGTGGCCGCGGTCGACTCCAACGTCGCGCAATCGCTGCGGCCCGGTTTCGGCTTCATCGAGAGCCTGCTGTGGGCCAACAACGCCGACGTGTACGCGCGCTGGCTGCCGCGCGTGCAGGCCGGCGAGATCTTCGGCAACGCCGGCTGGGAGCGCGGCGGCCCGAACGGCCAGATCACCGCGCGCCTGACGCGCGACGGCGACCACTACCGCGTCAGCGGCACCAAGTACTACAGCACCAGCGCGCTGTATGCCGACTGGGTCAGCTCGTTCGCGCTCGACGACGACGGCAAGGAGGTCTCGTTCGTCGTGCCGCGCGACCGGCCGGGGCTGCAATTGGTCGACGATTTCGACGCGATGGGCCAGCGCCTCACCGCCAGCGGCACGACCGTCTTCGACCGGGTCGAGGTGCGGCCCGACGAACTGCGCCCGCCGATGGCGCGCGACCGGCGCACGCCGATCCCGGCGCTGTACCAGCTGTTTCTCGCCGCGGTCGAGGCCGGCATCGCGAAGAATGCCTTCGACGACGCGGTGCATTTCACACAGCACTTCGCGCGGCCGATCAAGCACAGCAGCGCGACACGCTCGGTCGACGACCCGTATGTGCAGGAGAGCGTCGGCCAGATCGCGGCCAACGCCTACGCTGCGGATGCGGTGGTGATCAAGGCCGCCGACGCGATCGACGCGGCCTGGGCCGGCGGCCTGTCGAACGAGCTGCTGACCACCGCGGCGATCGAGGTGGCGCAGGCGCAGTTCTTCGCCGTGCAGGCGGCGCTGAAGGCGAGCGAACTGCTGTTCGATGTGGGCGGTGCGACGACCACGTCGCGCGAACACAACCTCGACCGCCACTGGCGCAACGCGCGCACCGTGGCCAACCACAACCCGCGCCAGTGGAAGGCCGCGGCGGTCGGCAACTACCACCTGACTGGCACGCAGCCGCCAACGACCGGGCTGTTCTGAACGTTAGTACGATTGCTCGTTGATCACACGCTTGACCTTCTCCAGCGCGTCCCGAAGTTTGTCCAACTCGACGGACCCGAGAGCCAAGCGCAGCGCGTGCGGCACCTGAGCCGTGGTTGCGAAGGGCTCAGCCGTCGACACTGAAATCCGTTCGGACATCAGCGCCATCGCCACCTTGTCGGCACGAACCTCTTCGGCCAAGCGGAGCCAGACGAAGTAAGACGCTGGATGGCGGACACATCGAAGTCCGGTGAGAACTTCGGCGGCAATCGCTTGTCGAGTCATCGCGTCCTGTCGCTTCTCCGCTTCGAGCCGTGTGACCGTACCGTCGTCCAGCCACCCACAGGCGATCGCCGTCATCACGCCGGGTGTGTTCCAGGTGGTGGCCCGGATCGCGCGTTCGATTTTCGATACCCATGCAGCCGGTGCCGCGACAAAGCCGACGCGCAGCCCGGTCGCCACGCTCTTGGAGAACCCCGAGACGTAGACTGTCGCTTCCGGTGCCAGTGCTGCCAGAGGATCGGGTGGATCCGGTGCGAGAAAGGCGTAGGCCGCATCCTCGATGATGAGCAACCCGTGTCGACGCGCGATCACCACCAGGTGTCGCCGCCGGCTCGCACTCATCACCCATCCCAGCGGGTTGTGCAGCGTCGGCATGGCGTACACGGCACGCACTCGCCGACGTTTGCACAGAGCCGCCAGCGCATCCAGGTCGAGGCCCTGTCCGGCTGCAGGGATCGGCGCCAGTTCCAGGCGATGCGCCTCGGCAAGCACCTTGAACCCCGGGTAGGTCAAGGCATCGATGGCGACCACGTCGCCGGGCTGCAGCAGCGCCATGACCGTCGTCGCCAGCCCTTGCTGCGCGCCGGCCACGATGGCCACCTGGTCCGCGCTCGCCGTCAGACCCCGACTTGCCAGGTGACGTGCCACGGTTGCCCGCTCGTGCCAGCGACCGCCATGCGGTTGGTAGCGCAGAAGCGCTTCCAGATCGCCGGTGGAGGCCAGCTGGCGAAGCGCTGATCGAAGCAAGTCGGCTTGGCCGGGAAGCGACGGATAGTTGAAGTTCAGATCCAGCATGCTCGCTGCAGTGACCTGTTGGTCAATGCCCAGACTGCGCGGCAACAAGGCTTCTCGCACGAAGGTGCCACGGCCGGCCTCGCCGCTGACCAGGCCCATGGCTTCAAGCTCCGCATAGACGCGGGTCGCGGTGACGAGCGCCAAGCCTTCCCGGGCGGCGAGCTTTCGATGGGTGGGCAGGCGCGTGCCAGGTGCCAGGCGACCTTCTCGAATCTCAGCAGCCAGCGTGTCGACCAGCGTCTTGTAGCGGGCATGAGCCATGCGGCAATGTATCCATGACAATAATTTGATTGTATTGGGTTCGTTGTCTACGATGCCTCATCGCCACTGACCTGTCGTTGAGAAGACGTCACCATGCACATCACCATCCTCACCTTCGAAGGTTTCAACGAGCTCGACTCGCTCATCGCGCTCGGCATCCTCAACCGCGTCAAGAAGCCGGATTGGCGGGTGTCGATCGCCAGCCCC
>Ga0307509_10000495_pt1 | contig 66690 bp, 72 predicted proteins | sample 10_EM_MG_FD_202245 | JGI IMG/M metagenome (GOLD analysis project Ga0307509, IMG submission 202245) | Populus trichocarpa ectomycorrhiza microbial communities from riparian zone in the Pacific Northwest, United States - 10_EM | ecosystem: Host-associated > Plants > Roots > Unclassified | place...
AAAACTCAGCTATTTCCTATGACACGGAGGCCAGAGACCCGCACTATTCCGAGTGAGAAGTTGGTTTCTGACGATGATATTGAGGCTTGGTTTTCATCTACTGCTTTGCAGCTCGGGCAGCATTTGTAGGAAGAGGAAGCGACAAGAGCCAAGAGAATGCTCTATACATGGCGAGATGTATTCGAGACAGATTTGCTACGGATAAAAAGAACCGATTTGATCGAGCACGCTATAGTACTCGAGCCTAATGCGAAACCTTACCGCGCTCGTATTCCTCTTCACACTGAGGAAGAAATTGCTTTCTGCCGGCGCCTTTTGCCCAAGATGGAAGAAGCAGGCCTCATATTTCGTTGCGATACGGAGTGGGGTGCCAGGACGAAGTTTCCTCTGAAGCCCAGAGCTGATACTCTACCAAAGGAAGCCCATTACGCATGGTACACAATTTCATTCCCTTGAATCGTGTTACTGAAAAGTCTCAATACCCATGTCCACGTATTGAGCAAATTGTTTACATTTTCTTGAAGAAGGAAAAGACATTTTTCTTTATGACCGATGCCGCAAACTCCTACTGGGCAATTCCGGCAAGACAAGGCGATGAAACCAAGCTGGGTTTTGTGACACAGTACGGGATATACGGTTATAACGTTATGGGCCAAGTGTTGACCGGAGGAACCCATACTTACAGTCGGTTCACAGACTTGGTATTCGGTGCTATTCGAAGTGGAACTGATTCCAGTAGTGGAGAAGAAGTGTTCTTAGAAGGTGGGGACTCGTTGATAGGAGATAGTGGCCAGGTGGCATTTGATGGAATGATCGATGAGAGCTATGGGAGTGCTACCACCTTCGATGCAATGTATCATTTTCTCCACGAACAATTTTTTCCACAGTGCGCATGGGGTCCTATGTACCTCAAGGATTCTAAGTCCTTCTTCCTTTGCGATTCCCTGGACTTTGTTGGGTTACAAGCAGGGCAGAATGGTTTGAGGCCCGCTTTGAGGAAGCGGGAGACTATTCCTCAGTGGCTGACTCCTACGAATCAGTCTGAAGTGGAAGCCTTCTGCTACCTGACACACTTTCTTCGCAGATTTATTCCTGGCCGAGCAGAATTAGTGCGCATCATGAAGTACGGGTTGGAACCATCTGACAAGGTGGGAAAGGAGATTGCTGAACTGTATGAACTTAGAAAGGAGAAGCAGCACTTTGAATGGACAAAGGAAAGGGAGGTCGCTTTTCAGGCGATTAAGCCATCAATCTTGAGTAACGCTATGGCTCTACCAGAGCCTGAGGAGCAATATCATCTTGCGGTAGACGCTAGTAAAGAGGGAGTAGGTGGTGTCTTATTTCAACTTGATGGCATTCCACCAGGAACGGAAGCTGGTAGTTCCGCCTTTCATCGTGCTGCTGAAAGGATCTTCATGTTTATTTCATTCCGACTTACGTAGGTGGAAACTCGGTATGCCAACTCCGAACGAGAAGCTCTGGCTGTTATTTGTTGTCCCGCAGAAGTCAGATGGCTGGTTATGGCCTCTCAGCATCCTGTGTTAGTTTATACTGACCACTCAGCTCTGAGAACATTGCTCACCGGACTCGATAACGATGCACATGGACGAATTGCCCGCTGGCAGGAAAGATTAGGGGAATACGATATGCAGCTATTGCACCGCTCGGCAAAAACGCATTTCATCTGTATTGCCGATGGGCTCTCCTGCCTTCCTACCCGTCTTTTACAGCATGCTACTATGGATGATGCAGAAGGTTTAAGTCAACATATCGCGAATGTTGTTGCTATAACCGGGCTGGCCACTGATGTGATGGTTAACTCCAAGTTGGCTATAGCATTGCGGAGTGATCCGAAATTCTGGGTTATCAGGAATTATTGGAGAGTAACTTTGGGAGAGGCAGAGTTGGGAAGTTTAAACGATGAGGGTTTAGATGGTTTTCATTGGCATACAGTGTGTTTACAGAAGAGAGAATCGGAAGAGGTATTGGGAAATAGAATGGGTTTGGAACATGCGGCTAAGGATGTGAGGAGAAGGAGGTGGAAGAAGTGGCTAGAGTCGGGTATGTATGGGGCAGTGGTGCAGGCAAGATTGGATGAGTTGGACGATGGATATGTGGGAGCCGGACGGATGGAATTGGGAAGGAGTCAAAGGAAGTCGCTAGAGACAGCGATGAGGAGATATGTTTTGGTGGATGGAAGTGAGGCGAAGCTTTTCTTCAGGGAAAAGAATGGAGAGCTTGCAAGTTGTGTGTTGGAGAACGATGTTCCAGCGGTACTCGCTAGTCTGCATGAAGGACATGGGCATTTCGCGAATGGTATTACCCTTGGCCGGGCGTATCGACAAGTTTACTGGCCTTCCCCTGCATATGATGTTGGGCACTGGGTTTCTTCTTGTGAGCCATGTCAGAGGGTTACGAAGGTGCAAAAGGCAGGGGAACTACAATCAATTATCCAATGCAAGCCAATGGATATGATTGGAATGGACTTTGTGGGACCGATATCTCCTCCATGCAAAGTGACCTGTTATTCCTATATCCTCATAGTTATCGATTACTTTGCCCGATTCCTATGGGCTATCGGAGTTAAGAAGGCCGATCAGGCTTCTACCATGAAGGCCTTGCCTGATCACATTTTTCCAATAGTGGGATGGCCTGTAACGGTATACTCAGATATTGGGAGCCACTTTACTGGAGGCTTGATCTCTGACATGTGGAGAGACCACGGAGTCATGCACTTTGCTTCCGCCATTTCTCATCCTCAATCAGTGGGTTTGAGCGAGAGGTATGTGCAAATGTTAATGGGAAGGATCAGGCTGGCTTGCCTGTCTTTAGGCTGTTCTCAGTATTGGAGTCGTGAGATCAGGAATGCGGTACTTGCTATCAACACACGTTGTATTCGAATTCACGGATACACTCCAGCCGAGATTTTTCTGGGATTTAATCCTACTACAACACGCAAGATCGAGCACGGATATGATTAATGTGTGAAGCAGGATAAGGTCACATGTGATCCTGGACCTATAGAGCTCGAAGAATCTAGCCTTAACAGTTATGTTATTGAGCCCGAGGAGAAGGGTCTTTTGGCTGGTGAGAAGCTATCAAGGCTGCAAGATGGCCTCAGTTCCCGCAGAAGTCGTGGGTATCACAAACTGGAAGCCAGAGACCTGGTTCTTGTCCGAGACTTTCAGTTAGCCAAGGAACATGGTAGGAAGGTGCATGCTCGATGCACAACCCCGCGCTTGTTGGAAAGACTATCATATTCTGGAGTATTAGGGCATGTGCGCCAATTTCATGATCCTCCGGGAAGGACGAAACGATTTCATCTTGACGATCTTTTGCTGTATGTGCAGCGTGACAGCAACTATCCCTGAGGCCCAGTGGAAGCTAGTGGGAGAGCGGTTGAGTACATGCGTGGTTCTATGGGTGAGGTACAGGGAGTACAGAGCGTGGGTCAGCGGGCATTTGACATGGGTGATATGAGTTTGGAGGCAGGAGACAGTTCGAGGAGAGGTTTTAGGTAGATAGAATAGGTGTGGGAGGCGCTAGGAGGGGATTTAAACATCGGGTCGATGTTTTCACGAGGTCTGGGTGCATCTGTGAGGCTTCTAGATGAATTCGTTAGATGTTTGTTTCTTTTCATGTTTATATTATTATGTGGGACTTGGGGAACGGACTACGGGCATATGGCTGTAGCGGGATAGGTATCGGCTGTTGTCATGGGAGATATGGGAAGGATACGGGTATATAACACCCATAGATAGCTTCATAGCAAGACGACAGAGACAACTACAACCTCAGCGAGTGAGGACCTTTAGTGATCGTGAACCTTTTGCTTTCTTTCTTTCTACATGACTTCGATTGATTTTGCTCACGGAGGAGAGCCTCCTGGTAGTGTAAGCGGTGTTTGCCTATACCGGTACTCTTTATCACTTGTGTTCTTTGCCGGCCACGATCTCTATCCTCCGGACTGTGGAAGACCTACCTTCGATTCGTCTGGTCCACCGGGCAACTATTTGTCCGTACAGTGTCAGGGTACGTATAAAGACAACTCCCACAACATTCAGTGATTTCATGAGTTTTGATATGACAGACACGTCCTTTATACCACTGCGTAGCTGGAGTTGAGCACAACAACCTGTCGCAATCAGATCCAGGATCCGCCCACGGTTGTGGAGGAATCTGTAAATGAGTTCCGGGATCGCCAGCATCCCACCTCATTCAGCTTTGTAACTTCATGAATAATAGCGCTCTGGGAATGAATCTTATCCTGCTGGATAGCTGGCATCGAGCCCAGCAACCTCCAGGTGTCGGATTCAGGATCGTTGGTCTGGCTGTGGTGGAGTGTTGCAGCTGTGGCCCGGAGAGTCGATGTTCAGTGTTGTGATGAAAAGAGAGTCGCGTCGCGTCCAGTTGAAGGCTAAGTGCCGAGAAACCACCAGGGACTAGAGAGTCTTATGGCATCACTCGCTTTCACACTGGAGTGAGCGGGCATTTTCTCTCATTCAAAGATGCTGTTCAGAAAATAGAACTCTGAGTGCCAGTCTGACTCGGCCCCGGGGTCTTTAGCGTAAATTTAAAATTAAGGGTAGGATCGTTTTGTCACCTGGAACCCGCACTAACTATATATTCTACGGCAAGAAATAGCCCTTCTTCACCCTCGGGCTGGAAGGGTTCTCAAGGGTAGTGGTAAATCTTAATGTGCGATGGTGTTGAGGTTGAAGTCTGGATGCATGGGAGGCAGGGTTGCTTAGCTGCATGTGTCCGGACTGAACCCAGTACTGAGAAGGGTGTCTGGAGGCACCAGAAGCAACCAGATTTGGCCCCTGAGTACAGGATGCACAAGAGCCACAGGACCCACAGGACGCTGAGTCCATACTGCGAGAGTCAGGACGCAACACGACCGTCTCTGATGCAGGATGGCCTTTTGCTGATGCACATAGCCTGGACAAGGATGGTGTCACGGTTCAAATAATATCTGTTTCTGGGCTCCACACTTTCTTTTCACATTAGTACCAACATTAGACTGGTGTCTTTAGTCCCGGGAACCTCTCTGGTTGCTTTTCTTTTTTCAAGGCAAACAGTCAGAATCGCACTTGATTCTTATACTTGATTTGGCCCATTGCAGACTTTGAAAGAGCCAAACCTAATGTCAAGCCCTCATATACCATACCGTAATAATCCTTGTTTGCACAAAGAGCAAAAACGCAGAAGTAGGACACATCCTACACTATGACATCGCCGTACCTTAACCATCCCTTGAAATGGTTGTTCTGGTTTGTTTGACTTCCCTTTTCAAGTTTGCAAGGTAAACTAGTCCCCTTGAAAAGCCTCAGGATAACAGTACTTCTGTACTCCTTTGGACAGGAACTAAAGAATGTATAATGTTCAACTTGGGACATTTAACACTATCTTTTTCAAATCATGGCAATTGTTAGAACTCTTGAACTATGACAAACAGTTTGATTAGTACCGGCTTCTCTTAGGTGGTACCTTCGGCGTGACGTATTCTGACAGCTGGTACCTGGATCATCATGTATCAGAGAACTCGTCAAAAAGATACGAGTAATGTAGGCTAGATACTAGGAGGGAGCTTTGGCGTAGATAGTCAAAATATTGGTAGCGATCAATAATAACTTGTTATATTGATATGATCTCCTCTTCGTGCTTGTTGTGTCTAAATAGCAGCGAAGATACTTTGATATTTATATTTCGTGTCTGAACAATCGCAGTAGACATGCTACCTCTATACTAACCAAGTACCTCGCGCGCAAACCTGCGAACCTTTCTTGAGTGCGAACACCGGTAGACCCTGAAAACTCCCTACCACACCATTTGCTCCGATGGCCAACTTATCGGTCTATGCTTCGGTTATTCCTGATGGTGTGGAAGCCACCTCTCGTGTCCGGTCATCTCTTTAGCCGTTGACAACGGTTGTTACGAATTGTCTTGCCCTCGTGCTCACCGAAGGTAGTCTAACTCGCTGGACTGAAGATGGCCAATCTTCTTTGGGTGGCTCGGTCAATAATTCAACATGCAACCGCATGTTGTATTCTGTTCTGCCGGCATTACACGACTCGTCCTCTGGATCCTACATATGGGTTTTTTCTCTCAGACTCCATCTTCTACCAACCTGTCCTTTCTGGATGCACCCGATCCACTTACTGGGCATAGTTACCTCCTTCATACTCTACACGTCTTTGTAGGTACAAGGGGACCTACTTTCGAGCAAAACGTCCTGTTACTTTCAACCCACTCTTCTGACTGTCTGGCTTCAAGTGTCTTTAACTTCATGCGCCGTCGTCCAATACACCTGCCTATACTTGCATAGGGTGCCCGATGGTCCCCCCTAATATACCCTGCGAACAGGATCCAGTCGGTCAGACACCTGCGACATATACGGTGTTATAAGATGTGTTCCATTGATAATGGTCATTGGTGTTGGAACGCAACTACCCAGGTGGCTAGTGATGAGGCGCCGTCCCAATGCCAGGGCTGGAGGAGGGTGTGATCATTTTCCTTCGAAGTTCGTATGTATTATGGTAGGGTAACTCTACCCTGTATAGCCTTCAAGTTAGGGCAGTCCGTGCGCATAATACGAGCTTCCCTCTTCCAAGTGTTCGTCCCCAATACTCTATGTCTATTATACAATCTATCTTCTGTTTCAAGCTCCACATAGTAGGGGTAACAACCACCGGCGTTTACTTGTCCACCGATGGAAAGCCTTTCTTTATGTCACACGACCTCCTCAGGGCCCGGCATCTCCGGGTTTTTCCATTCAAATATTTCCACCTCTTCCTACGCGTTCTTCATACCTTTGTCTGGTTCCCAAGTATTTTCATCCTCCGCGCAGCCTTTCCATTTCACAAAAGCCCCGCAGCTCTTTCATCGGTTTGTTTCTTCCTCGAACCTTTCCCGTATAAGAAATAATCTCACTTTTGATGATTTTTTCTACCTTCCATTCTAGGTCTCCCTCAATGTCTTGGGGATCACGTGGGGGTTGATCACGATTTGGTCGGTTCGAGGCTCGATCGGGTTCCAAAAGGGAAACATGGAATATGTGATGAATTTTCCACCGTGGCAATATTTCCCACCTGTATGCCCAACTTCCTTTCTTCTCTAAGACTTTGAACAAGCCATACAGTTTTGGACTCAGCTTCTTCAAGGGTCGTTTTGTATGTATGTTCTTTGCATTTAACATTACCAAGTAGCCGACCTCGATGCTAGGTTGTTCTGTCGCTTTACTATCATAATATTTCTTCATCAATTCTCGTGTATTCTCTAGGGTTTCTTTCGCCTGTCGATGTATGTCCTGCCTCCAGTGAGCATACATTGTCGCCCGAGGGTTTTGAGCTTCGCTCTCTTTCATCCACTCTCTCTGTGGGTGAAAACCATAGTTGGCGAAGAATGGGGTCATTTTGTGTGCGTTGGTTGCCGAGTTATTATAGGCATATTCGGCTACTGGTAACAGTTGGTACCAGTGGTTCTGATCGTAGTTGACAAATGTCCGCAAGTAACCTTCCAGCACTTGGTTCGTTCTTTCTGTTTGTCTGCCAGTTTGGGGGTGGTACACTGTTGACATGCGTCATTTCACTCCTGGCATTTTACACAATAATTCCCAAAATTCGCCCGAAAGCTTCGTGCCCATGTGAGATATAATCTCGGTCGGCACTCCGTGCAGTTTTCAGACTTCCCCAAGAAAGCTGTCCACGACATCTTTTGCGGTTGCGCTTTTGTCGAGGCCAATAAAGTGGGCCATTTTTGTGAACCGGTTTACTACTACCATTATCAGAGTTTTACCCGGCGATTCCGGTAGTTGCATCATACAGTCCGTAGAAATGGAGCTCCACGCGTCATAAGGGACTTCTAAAGGTTAGAGTAGTCCATATTTTGCATGCCGTGGGCATTTACTGTGTTGACACTCGTCGCAAGACCGAACGTAGTCGCTAATCTACTTGTTGATCCCTTGCTGGTAGCAATTCCTGGTTACTATTTGGATTGTCTTTTCTTGTCCGAAGTGGCCCGCTACCAAGGAGTCGTGACGGCCTTGTGCTATCTCTTTCTGTAGGGATTCTTCTTAGAGGATGTATAATCGGTTCTTGTACTATAGTAACCCATCTTTTTCTTCCCAATCACTCTGCATTTCTTTTCCCCTTTCTCTTAGTCTGACCAGTTCATGTCCTCGTTCTTGCCACCTCTCATCCTCCTTGCCACCCACTTTGATTTTGTCCAGAAATGAATTGTTCATTGTTCGCGTCGGGGCTGCATTGATGTGAGCACTTGATAACATTTCTCCCGCTCTCATTAACCGAGAGTGCCAGCTGATATAGGTTGCGGTAAAGAATTTGTTGTCGCTAGTATCTGCGAGAAGGAAACCTATTTTGATTACTTCTTCTTCAGCCGTGATGGATCGCTTGGGGCTTAGATCGCTTGACCCGAAACCCATGTTTCCTCGTTCGGGTATTGCTAGATCGTCTAGTTCCATGGCTTCGGTAGTGGCAATTCTCTCTATTAGTAGTTGCACTATCCGATCCACTGCTTTAAACAATCAGGCGGCTTCGCCATCTTTTTGAAGCATGACCTTGTCTTCTGCGGTGTAATCCGCATCTATTACACCACTGCCCACTTCCATTCCCATCTTGCTAGCCAACCCACTTCTGGTGGCTAGCCTTCCATAGGTTCCTTCCAGCAATCCTATCGCAATACCTGTTCCTACAATTGTTTGTCCTTTCCCTGTTACAAGCCCCTCTGTCAGGGCGTAGATGTCATGAGCGGCCGCGAATTGTGATCCTTTTGTCGGGATTATAGCCTTGTCCGAAAGTGTCATTACTCGGAAGCTTGCAGATTCGCGTTTTTCTGGGGTGAGGGCCCTCTCCGCACTTCGTTTTTGATGAATTAAAGAAATTCAAAAATGTTCTGTTTTCAAAATTGACTCTTCAGTGTGACGAGCTCCCTCCTCAGGACGCTACTCTGGCGGTCTGCTTAATGCCTCTGGTTTCCCACCTCTGCTTCCCGGTCGGTAGATTATTTTGAAGTTATAATCTGTCAACTCCTGTGCCTATCGTATCTGTCGCTGGTTCCGGATATTGTTTGTCAAAAAGGGCTGTAAGTTTTCGTGGTCCGTGTAGACCGTCACTGGCTCTTTTTCGGCCGTGAGGTATGGCTTCCATTCCCTGAACGTTTCCATTATTGCGATTAACTCCTTGTCGTGTATCTCGTAATTTCTTTCTGCGGTATTTAGCTTTCGAGAATGGAAGGCCACCGGGTGGAGCCGTTTTCCTTGGTATTGAGACAATACCCAACTGAGCATCAAGTGGCTTGCGTCAGTCTCGACCACTGTTTTCCTTCCTGGGTCGAAATGCGATAAGATTGGTGCCGTTGTAAACCTCCTTTTCAACTCCTCAAACCCCTCCTCCTGTTCTCTTCCCCAGTGAAAATCCTTTGGGTTCCCTTGTAACATCTCTGTGATCGGCTTGCAAACTTTCGAGAAATCCTGGAGGAACAGAAGATAGAAGTTTGCGAATCCAATGAAGATTTGGACTTCTTTAACCGATCTTGGGGGAGCCGAGTTTTGGACACTTTTCACATTCCTGTCACTTATCGTAACTTCGCTTGTCTGGACAATGTATCACAGGAATTCGACCGCTTCCGGTTTGAACACCTACTTTTTCAAAGAGAGACTGCGAGGGGATGTTGTTCGAGCCGGTCCTGGACCTGTTGGACTGGCTTGATAGTGTCTTTCATATTGTCCGAGTATATCAGAATGTCATCTAAGTAGACGACTACTCCGGGGTCCAAGAATTCCCTGAGGATTTGGTTCATCATTGTCTAAAAGGTCGCAGGACCATTTACGAGTTTGAAAGGCGTGACCTTGTATTTGTACTGTCCGTATCGTGTATGAAAGGCTGTTTTATGTGCATCGCCTTTTGTCATTCGAATAAGATGGTATCCATCTTTTAGGTTGAGCATCGTAAACACTTTGGGTCCAGCAACACGATCTCGGAGTTCATCTATGAGGGGTAATGGGTATTTGTTCAGGATGGTTAGTAGTTTGTTGAGCTTTCTATAGTCTACGCACAGTCGTAGACTTCCATCGGGGTTGGGAACCAAGAGAATTGGGGCTCCGTAGGGGGATTTATGATCCACTATCTTGCCCTGTGCCAACATCGTTTTTATGTTTTTGTGCAGCTCTTGCAACTGATGTCCCGACATTGGGTAAATAGGATCTCACAGGGGTTCAGCCCCTTCTTTGAGATTGATCACATGATCGAAGATTGTTCGAGGCGCCAACATCTCTGCTTTTTTCTCTTCAAAAAGCTCATTATACTGCCAATTGTTAGGTGGTAGCTTCGGCGTGAGGGATTCCAACAGCTAGAACCAGAATCGATTGTATATCGGAGAACTCGTTACCAAGACACAAGTAATATAGGCTAGATAAAATGGTATACGTGACGATAGATCGTCGAAGTGTTGGTGACGATAAGATAAAACTTATTCTATTGATAAGATCTCTTCTCCGTGCTTGTTGTGTCTAATAGCAGTGAAGATGCTTCGATATTTATACTCCGCGTCGGAGCAATCGCGGTATACATGCAAACTCTATACTAACTAAGTACCTTGCTCGCAACTCTGCGAACTCCACCAGAGTGCGAACACTGGTAGACCCTGAAAAATCTCAACGACATCTTTTACTCCCATGGCCAACTTATCGGTCTGCGCTGTCATTATTCCTGATCGTGTGGAAACCACGTCAGGTGTCAGCTCATCCGTTTATCAGTTGACAAATATGGTTACAAATTATCTTGCACTCGTGCTCGTCGAGGCAGTCTAACTCGTTGGACAGAAGATGGCCAATCGTCATTGGTTGGTTCCGTGGACAATTCAACCTGCAACTGTAGGTGGTATTTCTTGTCTTCGGGCATTATGCGACTTGTCCTCGGGATCGTACCTACAGGCTTTTTCCCTCGGGTTCCATCTTTGACCAACTTGTCCTCTGTGGATGCATCCGATCCACTTACTGGGCATAGTTACTTCCTTCATACTCTACACGTCTTGGTAGGTACGAGGGGACTAACCATCGTGCAAAACATCCCGTTACCTTCAACCCTGTAATCCGACTATCTGTCTTCAGGTGTCTGTAACTTTATGCGCCGTCGTCCGATTCACCTGCTTCGACTTGCATAACGTGTCCGGTGGTCTTCCCTCCTATATCCTGCGAAGAGGATGCGGTTGGACGGACGGCTGCGACGCGTACGGTGTTATAAGATGTGTTCCATTGATAGTGGTCTTTGGGGTTGGGACGCAACGACACAGCCTGCCAGTGATGACCCGCTGTCCCAACACCGGGGCTGGAGGGGGGTGTTATCTTTTTCCTTCGAAGTTCGTGAGTGTCAGGGTAGGGTAACTTTGCCCTGTACATCCTGACGGGGACTCCGTGCGCCTAACACGAGCTCCCCTCTTCGAAGTTTTCGTTCCGAATACTCTATGTCTATTATAGAATCTATCTTCCATCTCAAGCTCCACATAGTAGGGGTAAAATCCACCAGCGTTTACTCGTCGACTGATGGAAAACCTTTCTTATGTTACTCGACCTCTGTGGGGCCCGGCGTCTCCGGATTCTCTCTATGAAACCTTACCACCTCTTCCTGCGCATTCCTCATACCTTGAGGTGGCTCCCAAGTATTCTCGTCCTCCACGCATCCTTTCCATTTTACAAAATACGGAAGGTCTTTCATCAGTTTATTCCTTCCTCGAACCTTTCGCGTTTAGGAAATGATCTCACTCTTGACGATCCTTTCTACCTCCCACTCTAAATCCCCCTCGATCTCTTCGGGGTCTCGTGCGGGCTGTTCGCGATTGGGTCAGTTCGAGGCTCGGTCGGGTTCCAACAGCGAAAGGTGAAACACAGGATGAATTTTCCGCCCCGGCGATATTTCTAACTTGTATGCCCTGCTTCCCTTCTTTTCTAACACTTTGAAAGGGCCATACAGTTTCGGACTCAGCTTCTTCGATGGTCGTTTGGTAGGTATGTTTTTCGCATTCAACATTACGAAGTTGCCGACCTCAATGCTGGGTTGTTCCATTGCTTTTCGGTTATAACATTTTTTCATCGATTCCCGTGTATTTTCTAGGGTTTGTGTCGCCTGTTGATGTATCTCCTGCATCCAGTGAGCATACAATGTCGCCCCGGGGTTATGAGCTTCTCTCTCTTTCATCCACTCCGTCTGTCGGTGAAATCCGGAGTTGGTGAAGAATGGAGTTATCTTGTATGCATTGGTTGCCGAGTTGTTATAGGCGTGTTCTGCTAACGGCAATAGTTGGTCCCAATCGTTCTGATCGTAATTGAAAAACATCCGTAAGTAACCTTCCAGCACTTGGTTGGTTCTTTCAGTTTGTCCGTTAGTTTGAGGCTGGTACGCCCTCGACATGGGTTGTTTAACTCCTAGCATTTTGCACAATGATTCCCAGAATTGGCCAGAAAACTTCAGGTCCATGTCCAATATGATCTCAGTCGGCAATCCGTGAAGTTTCCAGACTTCGCAAAGGAAGGTATCCGCAACGTCTTGTGCGGTCGCATTTACATGGAGACGGATAAAGTGGGCCATTTTCGAGAACCGATCTACTAGTACCATTATCTCGGTCTTCCCCTGCGATCCCGGTAGTGGCGTGATGAAGTCCGTGGATAGGGAGGACCAGGCGGCATAGGGTACTTCTAAAGGTTGAAGTAACCCGTGTTTCGCATGCTGTGGGGACTTGCTGTGTTGACATTCGTCGCATGATCGTACATAATCTCTGATCCAATGTGCGAGTCCTTTCCCGTTAAAGTCCCTCGTTACTATCTCAATTGTTTTTTCCTCTCCGAAGTGCCCCGCTAGTAATGGGTCTTGACAGCCTTGGGCTATCTCGGTTTGAAGCGCTTCGATCACGGGGATGTACAAACAATTTGTGTAATATCATAACCCGTCCTGTTCTATCCATTCGTCCAGCATCTTGTTTCCGCCTTCTCTTAACATAACGAATTCACGGCCTTGGTTCTGCCACTTCTCGTCCTTCTGGCCAGCCATCCTAATCTTGTCTAGAAATGCATCGTTCATTGATTGCGTCAGGGGTGCATTCACATGAGTGCTTGATAACATGTCTCTGTCTTTCGTCAACCGAGGGTGATAGCCGATATCCGCCACGCTAAAGAATTCGTTATTGTCTTGGTCTGCATGAAGGAAACATATTTTGACTCCTTCTTCTTTAGCCGTAATCGATCGCTTGGGGTTTAGATCACTTGACCCAAAACCTGATTTCCCTCCCTCGGTTGTCTCTAGATCGTCTACCTGCATTGCGTCGGCGTTGCCAACCTTTTCTATTATTAGTTGCGCTATCCGATCTCCAGCCCTAAATACGCAGTCTGCCTCGCCATGATTACGAAGTATGACTTTAACCTCTCCGGTATAATCCGCATCTATTACACCACCGCCCACTGCTATTCCCATCATGCTAGCCATACCACTTCTCGCGGCTAGCCTTCCATAGGTTCCTTCCGGCAATCCTATTCCAATACCCGTCTCAACCATTGTCTGTCCTTTTCTCGGTACGAGTCCGTCTGTCAGGGCGTAGATGTCATGACCAGCCGCAAACCTTGATCGTTTTGTTCGGATGATTGCCTTATCCGAAAGTTTCATTATTCGCAGGGTTGTAGGTTGGCGTCTTTCCGGGGTGAGGGCTGTCTCCACGCTTCGCTTTTGATGAATTATCGAAATTTGAAAATTTTCGCTTTTCAAAATTGACGGTTGGCTATGACGTGCTCCCTCCTCAGGACGGTACTCCGGCCGTCTACTTAACCTATCGGGTTTCCTCCCCCTGCTTCCTGGTGGATAGACCATTTTGAAGTTATAATTCGTCAACTCGGGTGCCCAACGAATTTGCCGCTGGTTCCAGAAATCTTTGGTCAAAAAGGACAGTCGGTTTGGGTGGTCGGTATATACCGTCACTGGCTCCTCTGTACCCCAGAGGTATCTTTTGCATTGTTTAATCGTCTTCCTTATTGCGAGTGGTTCTTTGTCGTGTATCTAGTAATTTCTCTCAGCGCTGTTTAGTTTTCGAGAATGGAAAGCGACAGGGTGAGGTCGTCTGCCTTGGTACTGAGATAGTACGCATCCAAGAGCAAAGTCGCTTGCGTCTGGCTCCACCACCCTTTTTCTCCCAGGGTAGAAATGCGATAAAATTGGTGCCGTTGTAAACCTCTTTTTCAACTCCTCAAATGCCTCTTCCTGCTCTCTTCCCCAGTGAAAATCCTTTGGGTTGCTCTTCAACGTCTCGGTTATTGGCTTGCATACTTTTGAGAAATCTTTGATGAATCGTCAGTAAAGGTTTGTGAATCCAATGAAAATTTGTACTTCTTTAACCGATCTCAGGTGTGCCCAGTTTTGAACGCTTTTCACTTTTCTATCACTCATGGTGACGCCGCCTGTCTTGAGAATGTCTCGCAGGATTTCGACTTCCTCTTGGTGGAACACAAACTTCTTCAACGAGACTGCTAAGTCTTACTGTTCAAGGCGGAAGAGGACCTTTTAGACTAGTTTGATTTGGTCGTCCATATTTTCGGAGTATATTAGGATATCGTCTAGGTAGACGACAACCCAGTGGTCCAAGAATTCCCTTAGGATTTTGTTCATCAGTGTCTGAAACGTTGCGGGAGCCTTGACCAGCCCGAAAGGCATAACTTTGTATTCGTACTGTCCGTATCTCGTACGAAAAGCTGTCTTGTGCTCATCACGTTTCCTCATTTGAATAAGATGATATCCGTCTTTTAGATCGAGCTTCGTAAACACTTTTGCGCCTGCAACGCGGTCTCGAAGTTCATCCATGAGTGGTAGGGGGGCTTTATTCAGGATGGTCAACTTGTTGAGGTTCCTGTAGTCTACCCATAGCTCTAGACTTCCATCTGGTTTTGGAACGAAAAGGATTGGAGCACCGTAAGGAGATTCGGTATCGGCAATTGTTCCCTCAGCCATCATTTTCTTGAGGTACTTATCCAGCTCGTTCAACTGGTGTGCCGACATTGGATAAATCGGAACCCATGGGGGTTCGGCCTCTTCTTTAAGGTTGATGGCGTGATAGAAAGTCCTTCCAGGCGCCAACATTTTGGCTTTTTTCTCTTCAAAAAGCGCATTATACTGCCAATACGATTTTGGCAGCGTCTCCAGCTCTACTCCCCCTTCTTCCTCTCGTTCTATCCATCCCACCTACTGTGCTTCCTCATCGTAAGCCACAGTTTCATCCCATTCAAACATATCCGCCACCGTTTCGTCTTCTATATGAGCGTGGCACCTTGTTTCCTCAAAGGCCCATTTACTTGGGTCTGCTATATTTTTGAGGGGGTGTTCGTTATGCCACCACCCAAAGGGTATGATTAAATCATATCTTCCTGCGTTCGCAATTTCGCAGGATATCATACTTCGGTGGCCGTTGGCGCCGATTTCTAGGAGACAAGGATGCGTATAGAATGTTCCTCCAGTAGGCGCTGTTTCGCCATTGAAGCTTGTGATTTTTGACAGTGAATCCCTAGCTTCAGTCGAGATTTCGAGACGTTGTGTGGTGTTTTGGTTCATGAGAAAGATATTTGAACCGGAATCTAAGAGTACCCTTATCACGTGTTTTCGTCCTTTTAATTCAATGAATGCCTTTCCTTCTGAGCAGGCATAATGCTTGGGTTTTTTAACGGGTCTTGAGCTTTCGCTCTGGTTTTGATGAAATCTCTTCATTGTCGCGGGTACAAATAGCGTGGGTGTTTGTTACTGCGCCTGCCCAGTTTCAGCTCCTAAAGCCTCCTCAGACAAACCTTTTCACTAAGTGTCCAATTTTTGAATATCGGGCAGCCCACTACTAGCAGTCTTTACCTCCTGCCGAGGAGTTCCGATATTACAGGAGTGGTGGTTCACTAGGGTACTCCTCGAGTTTGCGACTAGGGTGCGCGGCCCTTTATCAGCAACTTAGCCCTCATGTGAGGCTGTCCCCTGTGACAAATGCACCATACCTCCGCCCTCGAGTTTGGTGTCACTCCCGAGACCCCCTCGGACACCCTTCGTCGGGCATGAACCTTGTGCCCAATAGAGGCGCCACCAGCTTCTATTTGCCCGGCGGTTTTACCCGGAGAGAAAGTCAGGTTGCCCTGGATTTCAACCCTCCTTCGCGTGACGTGCAACTCAAGTTCCGTTCCGACCAATGGTAGTCTTCTCTTTCCCTTCTAGTCTCGTCCACCACTTTCTTCACTTGTAATTTTTTATGGCTCCCGTGGTGAGCACCGACTACCCATTTTTGGACGTAAAATGGCAACCGCTATCCTTTGGTCTTTTAGCCTTCCAGTGGGATATCGTCACCGACTACCCCGCAGGTCTTTCGATTGGAGGCGGCAACCTCACTACCCGATCACCGTGGTTGTCGGTACCTTGATGACTCTTCATAAAATTTCGTCATCTTCAAAAGCCCAAGCTGGGGGCCTTTGAACCGCTCGTGGTGAGCTTTCTCCCTGGCCATCAACGGGCACAGTGGCTACCTGGGGACCTCGTTTCAGTACGAATGCGGACTGTCGTTTGGGCTTCGATTGCCCTCGGTATATAGTCGACACCTGTATCGGCTTTGCACAGTATTTCCAGGTGCCGTTTTTTATTCCGCACCGTGTGCATATGTTGTCCGATTTCCGTTTATCGAGACCTTTTTGATCGACGCCCTGGTGGGCTTCTGCCCACACCTTCTGTTTGACCTCCCCCGCCATTGCCACTGACCCGTCCTTTTTCACCTTTCTCTCCCCAGCCTTTTTCTTCTGGTTGTCCGCCTTTTCCTTAGCCGTGTACTGCCTTTTTACACGCTTTGCAGTGACCCTTGGCTTCGAATCTTGGAACTTTCTTTTCTCGCCTCTTGTCGCGCCGGAGGGACCGCCTCCTCGAAGATCTTGTGTTTCCTTGAAATCTTCGTCCGCTCGGGTTACTGTGCTGACTGCTTCCAACAATTCCCCATCGTCGACATATTCTATATGTGAAAGCTGTCGCAATGCTTCTACGGGAAGTTTGTCTTCAATTATCTTTCTCCAGGGTATCCCGGTGACTCTTGCATCGATGTTGGGATTTTCCATTTCCATCAAGAATTTGGCGCCATTACCGCGATATTTGACCGATCCCATTTCTCTTAGGGAATTTTCCGCTTCATGGGTGGGACCGAAGTGTCGCAGGGCTTGTTCTGCAAAGAAATGCCAGAACTCATATCCTTCTTGTCTCGTGTAACCTGTTTCTCCGGTAATTTGTCGTCGGTAGGTTGACACAAACGGTGTGACTTCTTTCCCATCCATTCTGCTTATCGTGTATCGGATTCGTTGTGCCTCGTCCTCCCACTGCCACCTGTTTCGACCAAATAATCTGTGCATGTCATTAGCCACATGCGGATATCTTGGTGTTTCTCGTGCATAAACATGGCAGGGGGTTCCGCTGGGACTCTTGTTCGTTGTCCCACGGCGTTGGCCATGACCCGAGTGAACAGGCTAAACTGTTGATCATTCTCGACGTCGCTGTCGTCTTCTTCGGGCTGGGGTGCTCGTCTCTCGTCCCGTCTTCCTTTTCTATTCTCATCTGGCTTCCTTCCAGATCCTTCCCCATCATCATCGGGGTCTCCTCCCCCTCCTCCGCCTGGATCTCCGGTCGCTCCGTGTCATGGTTGTGGTGGTTTTCCTCTACCCGCCCCTGAAGCCTCTGGTGTCGGATCTGACACCTTTCCTTTCCCTTTTACCTGGCCCAACAACTGTTCCACCAGAGCCTTAAGGACCGCGATCTCACCATCTTGGGCTTCTCAGGACTCCTGGTGGTGTCGTAGCTCATGTCTCACAAGATTAATACCCTTCTCGAGATTTGCCAGCTCCCGTTTGTGCTGCTCGTTTATCTGCACGATCTCGTGGTCTAGGAGTAGGTCGCGGTGCAGCGACTGCTTGCGAGTCCCTTGCACGGCTTCGTGGAGACGGGAGATGAGGACTTTTGTCTGGCTTGTCACTCGTCTGTCTCCCCCCGTCGTTCTGTGACCTGTGTTGCGAAGCTTTCCTTGACTGTTTGAGATTTCAAGTCCAAAAGTTGTACTTGTTCGTCTATTCAGGTGAGTTCTCGACCGACTAGCTGGACCCCGGATTTCACCTGATTTTGGACAGTTACCAGTTCTTGGGCCATTTCTACGATATTGGTCGGGAGGGAGCAGAACACAAGATGTTGTCTATCTTGACTGACGGTAAGTTTTGGGTAGAATCAGCCAAGGATCTGATGTAATCTTTGGATTCGAACGGCCATGAGGGATTCGGTGGGTTCAGGCGTTCGGTGACCGCCTCCTCGTCATCCCTTCCCATCTTTGTCGAGGAACCCTAATCCGACAGGAGAGCAGGTGTTTGGTTGGCCGAATGTGTTCGTGCTAGGTGGGTCACTATTGTCTCCACACTAGGGGCTGAGGTTCGGGACAGTGCCTCACCTCCCTCGTTCTCTTCCTCCCCTCTGGCTCCTTCTCCTCCTTCCCATTCCATGGCTTCCGGAGCTTTGGAGTCAGAAGACATTTCTTCAATTTCTTACTGGGAAACTTATCTTTTGTTTCCTCCCCAAACTGCCGGTATCTCAAAACACTGACTTGAGTGTCCTTCTGTCGCTGGGCACTGGGTGTACCTAATGGAGTTTGATTTCTCTGAGGGGGTTTTGTAAGCAAAGTTTTCACGGTACTGGTATTCGTATAGTGCAGCCATGTCTTTGAGGGTAACGGTGTTTTCTGGGTTTATCCACCAGAAATACGATTCGTAATAGGGTTCTCGTGTGGCTAATTCAGGTATAGGGGTGAGGACTTCGTCTATTGAGATAGTCCTTAAGGGTCTTGGTTCGAAAGGTTTTTTGGGTTTGGGAGTATGAGCGTTTCAGCCAAACATTCGTCTCGGTAATGATGAGAAGTATCAATATACTGTTAGGTGGTAGCTTCGGCGTGAGGTATTCCGACAGCTAGGACCTGAATCGATTTTATATCGGAGAACTCGTTAAGAAGACACGAGTAATGTACGCTAGATATAATGGTATACTTCACGATGGATCGTCGAAGTATTGGTGACGATAAGATAAAACTTATTCTATTGATAAGATCTCTTCTCCGTACTTGTTGTGTCTAATAGCAGCGAAGATGCTTCAATATTTATAATCCGCTTCTGAGCAATCGCGGTATGCAGTCTAACTCTATACTAACCAAGTACCTTGCTCGCAACTCTGCGAACTCCACCTGAGTGCGAACACTCGTAGACCCTGAAAGCTCTCTACCACACCTTTTACTCCCATGGCCAACTTATCGATCTGCACTTTCATTATTCCTGATGGTGTGGAAACCACGTCAGGTGTCAGCTCATCCGTTTATCCGTTGACAACTATGATTACGAATTTTCTTGCCCTCGTGCTCGTCGAGGGCAGTCTAACTCGCTGGACAGATGATGGCCAATCTTCTTTGTTTGGTTCCGTCGAGAATTCAACCTGCAACTGCATGTTTGTTCTTGTCTTCCGGCATTATGCGACTTGTCCTCGGGATCGTACCTATAGGCTTTTTCCCTCGGGCTCTATGTTTTACCAACTTGTCCTCTGTGGATTCACCCGATCCACTTACTGGGCATAGTTACCTCCTTCATACTCTACACATCTTGGTAGGTACGAGGGGACTAACCTTTGTGCAAAACGTCCCGTCACGTTCAACCCACTAATCCGACCGTCTGTCTTCTGGTGTCTGTAACCTTATTCACCGTCGTCCGATTCACCTGCCTCCACTTGCATAACGTGCCCGGAGGTCTCCCCACATATACACTGCGAACAGGATCCGTTCGGACAGACGGCCGCGACATATATGGTGGTATAAGATGTGTTACATTGATGGTGGTCTTTGGTGTTGGGACGCAACTACCCATGTGGCCAGTGAAGACGCGCCGTCCCAACGCTGGGGCTGGAGGGGGGTGTTATCTTTTTCCTTCGAAGTTCATGTGCATCAAGGTAGGGTAACTTTGCCCTGTAAATCCTTACGGGGAGTCCGTGCGCCTAACACCAATATGGTTTTGGCAAGGTCTCTAAATGTACTCCACCTCATCTTCTCCCCTGATCCTTCCTACATACTATACTTCCCTGTCATAAGCCACAGTCTCATCCAACTCAAACAAATCTGCTCCTGCTTCGTCTTGTCTCTGAGAGTGGCATTTTGCTTCGTCGAAGATCCATTTCTGTGGGTCCGCGACATTTTTAAGGTGGTGTTCGTCATGCCACCACTCAAAGAGAATGATTAAATCATATTTTCCTACATTGGGCATTTCGCGGGATATGGTCCTTCGGTGACCATTGTCACCGATTTCTAACAGAATATGATGGGTACAAAACTTTCCTCTGGTAGGCGTGGTTTCGCCATCAAAGGTCGTGGTTTTTAAGGGTGAATCACTAGCTTCGGTTGGGATGTCGAGCCGTCATGCGGTATCCTGGTTCAAGAGAAAGATGTTGGAACTAGAATCTAAAAGGACGTTTATTGCGTGTTTTCGTACTTGCGTCACAATAAATGGCTTCCCTTCAGGGAAGGCGTAACCCTTAGGTTTTTTAACTGGTCTCGAGCTTTCTCCTCCTTGTTGATACAATCTTTTCAACCTGAAGGCTGTATTTAATGTGGGAGTTTGTTACCACGCCTGTGCAGTCTCGGCTCTTGAAGCCTCCTCAAACTAACTTCATATACTAAGTGTCCAATTTTTGAATATTGGGCAGCCTACTACTAGCGCTCTTTACCTCCTGCCATGGAGTTCCCATTTTACAGGTGTGATAGTTCACGAGTGTACCCTTCCAGTTCGTGACTAGGATGCGCCGTCCAGAATTGTCAACTTACCCCTCATGTGAGGCTGCCCCCTGCGAGCAAGCCACCGTATCCTCGCCTTCGGTTTTGGCACTACTCCGATGGACTAGTGGCCTCCTCCGTCACTATCTGTCAAAACCTGAACCTTTTGCAGCATAGAGGCGCCCCTGGCTTCTATTTGCCCGGCTGTTGTACCTGGAGAGAAAGTCATGTGGCCTTGGATTTCCACCCCTTTTCTCGTGTCCTGCAACTAAAGCCTTGTCCTCACGTATGGTTGTCTTCTCTTGCTATTTAGTCTGGTCGACCGCTTTCTTCCCCCGTGGCATTTTATGATTCCCGTAGAGAGCACGGACTAGCCATTTTTGGACGTAAAATGGCAACCGGTTATCCTTTTTGTGGTTTTTTAGCCTTCCAGTGGGATTCCATCACCGACTACGCCGGAGGACTTTCGTTTCGAGGCGGCAACCTCACTGCCGGATCACCGTCGTTGTCGCGAGCCGGACGAGTTTTTATAAAATATTGTCATTTTCCAAGGCCCATGCCGGGGGCCTTTGCACCGCTCGTCCTGAGCTCTGTTCCTGGCGATCTGCGGCTACAGTGGCTACCTTGAGGTATCATTTTGGTACTAATAAACTCTTTTGTTTGGACTTTGCTGGCCCTCGGTATACAACCGATACTTGTACCTGCTTTCAACAGCATTTCCAAGCGTGATTTTGTATTCTGCACTGTGTGCACTCGTTGTCCTTCTTTCGTTTGTCAACAACTTTTTGATCGACGGCCTCGTGAGCTTCCACCCTCACCGGATGTTTAACCTCCCCCGCCGGTCCCCCTGAGGATTCCTTTTTCACGTTCCTTTCGCCAGCCTTCTTGGCCTTATAGTCCGCATTCTCCTTAGCTGTGTACTGCTTTTTTACATGCTTTGCAGCAACTGTCCGCTTTGAATCCTCGAATCTCCGTTTTTCGCCCTGTGCGGTGCCGCAGGGACCGCCCCTTCCAGAGTTTTTCGTTTCTTGAAGTCTTTTTCCGCTTGGGTTACGGTCCTGACTACTTCCAACCATTCCCTATTGTCGGCACATGCTGGGTGTTAGAGCCGTCGCAATGCATCTTCGGGAATTTCATCTTCAATCATCTTTCCAGGCTATTGCGGTGACTCTTGCATGGATATTGAGATTTGCCATTTCCGGCAAGAATTTAGTGACATCCCCCGATATTTGACCGATCCCATTTCTCTTAGGAAGTTTTCCGCTTCATGGGTGGGACCAAAGCGTCTCAGAGCTTGTTCTGCAAAAACAGGCAAGAACTCGCATTCTTCTTGTTTGGTATAACCAAACTCTCCGGACATTTGTCGCCGGTAGGTTAACGCAAACAGTACGACTTCTTTCCCTTCCCTTCGGCTTTTGCCCTATCAGATTCGTTGTGCCTCGTTTTCCCACTGCCCACTGTTTTGTCCAAAATAATCCATGCATGTCAGTAGCCACATGCGTATATCTTGGTGTTTTTTGTTTTTGAACAGGGCAGGGGGTTCCGCTAGGACTCTCTTTCATTGTTCCAAAGGGTTGGCCATGACGCCGGAAAACAGGTTAAACTGTTCGTAGTTTTCTGCGTCATGGTCGTCTTCCGGCTGGGGTGTGGGTCTCTCGTCCCGTCTTCCTTTCCTTCTCTCATCTAGCTTCCTTCCATGTCCTTCTCCTTCATCATCGGAGTCTCCTCCACCGCCTGGAGCCCCTACTGCCCCTCTTCGTGGTGGTTGCGGTGGGTTGTTTCCTCCTGCTCCTGAGGCTTCTGGCGTCCGGTCTGACACCTTGCCTTTTCCTTTGACCTGTCCTATCAAGGTCTGCACCATTGCTTTTAGCTCCGCCATCTCACCATCTCGTGCCTGCTGCCCTTCTTGGTGCTGTAACATCTCCTGCTTCATGAGATGAAGGGTTGTCATCATGATTTTCTAGCTCCCGCTTGTGCTGCTGGTTCAGCCAGACGATTTCTTGGTCTAGGAGTAGGTCCCGGTGCATTGACTAAGCCTCCGTTCCTTGCCCTGTTTCGTGGTGTTGGGATGTGACAGCCTCGTGCCTGCCTTGTCTCTCATCAGTCTCTCCCATCCTCTGAGCTACAGTAGAAGCGAAGCTTTCCTGGACCTTCTGGGATTCTTAATCTAGAATCCGTACTTGATCATCAATTCGGTCCAGTTCCTGGCCACCAATTTGGACACCTGATTGTGACTGCAATTTGACTTTTAGCAGTTCCTGGGCAATGAGTAGCACTTAGGTTGGTAGGGAGCTGAAAGACAGATGCCGTGCATGTCTGCTTTCTTTGAGAGGTCGATCGAAGTGGCCGAGAATTGTGTCCAAGCGATCAATCCGACCTGTCGTGACGGGATCACAGGTAGCAGCAGGGGTTTTCGAGCCCCTTGGCCGTTTGCTTCGTTCCTTGACGAAGAAGCCAATCGGCAGGGTTGGGGACCAGGGCGCGGCACCACCAGGGTGTAAGCGGGCTAATCGTGTACTGTCGGTCTCCACACTCGGTGCTGTGGCCGGGGACAATTCATCTTGTCCGCCTCCTTCTTCCTGTCGCCATTCCATCACTTCATGAGCATTAGGGTCAGAAGCCATCTTTCCGACTTCTTAATGGGAAACTCATCTTTGCTTTCCTCCCCACACGTCCAGTATCTCAAAGCAGTGACTTGAAGAGTGGATATTATCAGCGTACTGTGTGTACCAGAGGGAGTTTGATTTCTCCGAGGGGGTGTGATAGGTGAAGGTTTCACCCTACTGGTATAGATATAGTGTGGCAATATCTTCGAGTGTGACGGTGTTTTCTTGGTTTATCCACCAGAAATATGATTCGTGTTAGGGTTCACCGTCCCTAATTCAAGTTCTTCGATAGAGCTGAGGACTTGGGCTATTGAGGTAGTCCTCAATCGTGTTTTTTTGAAAAGGGTATTGGGTTAGGGAGTATGTGTGTCTCTGCCAAACATTCGTCTTGCTAACGATGCGAAATATCAATATACTGTTAGGTGATAGTGTCGGCGTGAGGTATTCCGACAGTTAGGACCTGGATCATCTTGTATCAGAGAACTCATCAAGAAGAGACAAGTAAAATAGGCTAGATACTAGGAGGGAGCTTTGGCGTAGATAGTCAAAATATTGGTACCGATCAATAATAAGTTGTTATATTGATAAGATCTCTTCTCCGCCCTTGTTGTGTCTAAATAGCAGTGAAGATGCTTCGATATTTATATTCCGCTTCTGAGCAATCGCAGTATGCATGCTTACTCTATTCTAACCAAGTACCTCCCTCGCAAACCTGCGAACCTTTCCTGAGTGCGAACACCCGTAGACCATAAAAACTCCCTACCACACCTTTTGCTCCAATGGCCAACTTATCGGTCTGCGCTTCTGTTATTCCTGATGGTGTGGAAACAACATCAGCAAAACAAATATCTTGCGTTCTGTCTCTCCCCACTCACCCTGTGCGCCGGACATTCCAGGCGCTTATAACGTAAACTCCTGTTCTGGGTGCCTCCGCCTGGGCTCATTCCGTCCGGAAGTGAACGGGCCGCGTCCAATGCGTCCGGACGCTGACGTGTGCGTCCTGACGCATTTGATCCCCGCTTGCGCAGCCACCCCCCTGATACTCTACCCCCAGCGCCCAGCCTCTTCATACCTTCACTCCCAATGCACCCGTTCCCATGCTGCCCTTTTGTGGATGTCTTGCCGCTGTGACATCTCTCCTCCCGGCCTCCCCCTGCTGATACCCCCGCCCGCCAGCTTTCGTTCCATGATACCCTCTCTCCTTTAACCCCGTCGCTAACCTGGCCCTGAATCCATTTCTCATCCGGAACCCCACCAACATCACCACCGCTTCTCCCACACTCCTGGATTCCCTCAGTCCCGTTGCTTATTGGGCGGATGTTCTCCTGTCATTACTTCCTCCACCCGCATCCCTCCCCGCATGTTGAGCCCTTCCGCCTCCACCCGCTGATCCCTGCCCGTCTCCTCCCATATCCGGCGGACGTCTTCCCTCTCTTCCCCTTTCGTGCAGCTCTCTCCTCAGCTCTCCACATCCTATCTCGTCTACTCCATGCCTCTCGCCGCCTCCCCGGCCTCTTACAGTCCGCTCGCGGGCTCCCACCCTCTTCCCCGGCTTCTAACAGCTCCCAGACTCATTCCCGTGCCTGTCAACCTACAGCTGCCCACTAGACGACTTACCCAAGCCTGCACAGTTTATACCCATCTGCCTGACACATTCCCATGCCTTCCGAACCTACAATTGCCCGCTAGATGCCTTACTCATACTTGCGCAGCTTATAACCATCCGCGCAATTCATTCTCATGCCTTTCCTGCCCACCAACTCGCACACTACTATTGTTTGACCATTCCTGACCCTTTTAGCACGCGTAATTTAATTTAATTTAATTACATATATATACGCGATCACCCAGTGGTGATAAAACCATTCTCCCTATCCTCTCGATCGGTTTCTTCAACAAGCAATTCCGCCTCCCCAGGGTCTTGGAACTGCGCTGCACCAACCAGTACTCCCAGATTGGGTCCATGTTCTCGCCGCGGCTCCTGCCGACCATGTCCTCCTCCTGTGTCCACGAGGCCGCCAGCGGCCTCCAATTCATCTAGCTCTGTATCACTACCAAACTCCCGCCTCAATGCGGCCTCATCATTGTCCTATCCCGCCGTCCTCTCAACCCGCTTTCCCCGCTCCTTTGCGATTCTGGCCTCCAATGTCGTCCTTATCCGCTCGATTATTCGACGTTGTTAAACTCTTCCCGTTTTGCCCCAGGATCGCGGCTGACTTTCCGGTAGGGCTATCTATCAGTTAGCAAACCTTGCACCCAACTCGAGTACTTGCTATTTTCAAATGTGTCCGGATGCCCGGGCCATCAGGGGATCCGGACACTTTCGAAACCTGCCAGTACACAATCTTTTTCTTACCACTGGAGGTGGCCCATGTGAAAGCCATATCATCCATAGCGCGCGCCAGTCGGCCAAGATCGCAGTGAATGACATAATAGGGCTGCTGTCAGACAGATAAATTGGCCATCGATCTTATCCAGGAAACCCTCATCCGTCATGCCTTTCCTTTTCGGGCCAGAGTAATATTAAGCATATATCGCACCCGGAATCTGGGGTGCTAGGAATCTAAGAGAAATTGGCTGTCCGCCGGATTAGATCGATTTAGTCTTACTCCAATAAGAAACAATCCCGACAAATGTCAAAAAGATACCTCATTGCTGCCCGGCGGGCAAATGAACCTATCCTCCGCCAGGAGGTATTCCACTCTTCGTGCACACGCTGTAGGATCCTCAATATTGAGCTTATAGAGTTCTGTTATAGCCTTCTTTGCTGTATGCAGATACGGAGATCTGCATCCAGTGTGCTTTGCCCGGACCTGCCAATCCGTGACCAGCAGCCACTCCATTTAGTCTAGGATCGGATGTCGGTTATCGATTAAGCGTAACTTACGTGGTCATTTGAGGGTGGGGTAGTATCAGCAAAGTCAGGAAAGCCTAATTTGGTCTAGGCATCGCTCCAACATGTGCGGACTTCTTCGGTCAGGGTAATTGGGTCCGGAAACAGATTGACAAAGATCGTCCAGTGCCACATCAGGTTACGGGATCTGGCCAGAATGGTACCCTCAAGCCCGGTTGCCATATTTCGCCCCCTGCTGGCTTGCTCTCCGCCGCTATACAATTCCCGCACTATTGAATCTGGTTGACTTGGGGTTATGACCGCCATCGTAAGTGGATTGAAGTCCGTGGGCGAACGGGAGGGAATGGCAGATGTACAACCATTTTGGCTAACTCGTACTTGAGCAGACGTTCTCCGTCCGGTGTAACTAATCCTCCTGCTGGATTTCTGGGGATTCCCAGCGGTGATTGTCAGTATCGAGCGCTGTGAGCTAAGAAACTCACACCTAATTGGTCTTTGCACTCCCCAGGCCAATGGATGATCCATATCGTCCCCATGCTGGCCTAACTCGTTCTCCTCACTCTCCTCACTCTCCTCACTCTTGCCATCATTACCCTCATATTTCCCATCATCAGAGTCTAGACCGTTATCCGCTGACTCTAAGACCTGTTGCTGGTTGTACAGGACAGGATCTGGTACCTGGAGTCGTGAAGAAGCTGGCTACTGCACAGCATCCCTCCTCCTACCTACTGCGGACCCAGCCATAACAGACTCAACACTTGGTGATGTTATTATACTTAATCCGTCTCTGGACCCAGATCCCCGGAAACGTCCGCGTAGGACCTCCCTTCCCCTTTCCCTTTCCTGCCTCGATGAACGCACTCGGTCCGCCATAAGCCGCCGCTGTTGTTGTGACATAGTATGCAGGTGAATAGTGAGAGAAGAGAATTGCAGTGTATGACGTTGAGGTGCTGGTGGTGTTAGGAGGCCTCTATTGGTAGGTAGCTCAGGGAATGATATGGGGTGTGAACTTGGAAGATCGAAATGGTCGGCCCAGCTTCCTTAAGAACTAAGGACATTCACAGTTCATCACTCGCTTTCATGTCCGCTGGCGTCAGCACACACCGAGCGTCCAAATTGCAGCTAGTTACCCGATATTGGAATTTGCACTTGAAGACTTGGCCACACTGCGATTTCACTGGAGCAATACGAGTGTTAGGTACTTGGGGTACCTGAACCAGATGAAAAAAGGTTTATCAGAATGTACGGACTAATCTAGTTTGAGTAGGTCTGCCAAGGGGAGAGAAACAAATGTGGGTAAGGCAAGGGCTCGGGCTCTGACCCGAACACTAATCGCAGAACGTGAAAGCTGCCACTATGGCTCAACGGACGGGATATCAGATGAAAAGCTAGGATAGGAATAGTAATGAAAGCGGCAACGCTGAACGAAAATCAGCTAGAGAAGGACAGGACTGATCCGTACAAGTCCAAAGCGCAAACCAGCAAAGCCAGCAGAGAAAACATAGACTAAACGAAAAAGAGCTGGAAGAGATCAAGAATCATCTGCGAAGATTGCCAGAGCAAGTCCCACGAGCCGACCTGGTAAACGCAGAACAGCTCGTGGGAAACAAGAATGGTCTGCAAAACTCTAAGAGGGACCCGTAGAGTAACAAAGTGTCCGTAGACCAAATTGGGTTTGGGCAACCCGGAACGGCAACAGCCGGGCCAATCCAAACAAGAAATCTGTGGGAAAAAATACAAGGATAACTCGAAAAACTCTAAAAGTTAAACTCCAAATGAAAAACACCCAAAGGAAACACCCGCAGGATCTGCGGACAGTTGCAGGTCTAAATTCAGTATACTGATCAGGGCAAGCAGCCCAGACGCTCCGGGCTAATATAAAACAGAAATAGTCAGGAAACAGCGAGAATAACATGAACTCTAGAAACAAAAATGAAAACACCAAAACGAAAAGTCGAAGGGTCCATTGTGGCCTAGTACTTGTAAATTGCTTGAAATGGACCTGCATCCTCAGCTAGCAAGACATTAGCCACATTGGTCCGGGCAGGAGAGCGTTGCTCGCAGAGCTCGTGAGCCAGGACTGAAACAGATTGAGGGGACTCCCAACGCCTGTTTCTGCCGGAACTGTGGCAGACCTTGCCAACAGACTGGATGAAAAACCTGGTAGTCGTAACCGGAGGTTACCACGTGTAGAGTATGCACTCGAGTTGGTTGGGGAGTCATCGGGCAGGCTTAATTCTCGTCCGACTTCTTCAGCTGTCGGAATATCCGCAAACATATCGCTGGTATGTGGATCCTCGGAGGGGGAGTGTCTTCTGCCGGGCGTATTGACTTGTGTCACCAATGTGTTGACAGGCTGCTCGGCCCCTGAGCCCAGCATCAAAAGATGCGTGGCTGACCATCACGGCTCTGCCTGCTCAGAGGCTGCAGACCTATGATGGTGACCCGGATTGGGAGTAAACGGAGACGGGCTGTTTGTCGGACTTGTCCTGTCAGCCAGTTGCCAACTCAGATTATGCTCCCCATTGCGTTTGTCCGGCTCCACCTCAATGCCGGCATCGATTGCCCCCACCTAACGGGCCACCTTCCTCTGGGGTTCTGGACATCCATCCGAACCGTATGGCTCATCGGCCTCTTGCATGACCGCGAGGCTGCATTTAACACAGTTATTGGCTGGCGTCCGGGATGCTTTCTTTAGGTCATTCTCCCGTTCTCCTTGTCTACTAGACCTCAAATCACGAGTGCCCAAGTTAGCATGAGGGACAGAAGCTTGCGTACCAGAAGACCCTGGCTCTGATTCGCCAACCTTCGCCCCATTGATGCGGTGTGTTCGCCCAGTCTTTTTTGTGGTTTTAACGGTCCTGGTGGTCCTTGTTGAGGTGGTCCACTTTGTGGCAGCAGCAGATGACTCTGGCTGGTGGCCATCTGAGCTCTGGGCATCATCGCTAGCAGCTGACCCGTCATCCGAGGCGCCTGGAGGGGGGCCCCAGTTATCAGGTGGAGCAAACCTGATCTTACCAGGAGGAGGAGTGCTATCCGCTGTATCATGCCTTCTATGGAAACAGAAGAGCAGATCGATTCGTTCGCTTGGCGGATTCAAAGACCACCATATGTGGACAAGTCGGCTGTTTGTGACTCGGATCATTTCAGCAAGCGGCAGCGGCTCCTCTGGATCTTCCTGCAGCAGATGTGTACCCTGTCTTGTCGCACCAATAAGCATACAAAATCCGACACCTGGTGCCATGGTTTTGTCTATGCCCGCTAGCAGGTTCGGAAAGCTCAGCTCAGTTAGCTCCATCCAGTAAACATGTCCACGACTTTGCCCCTGGATCTTGTGCATCCCAACAGGAAGTGGGGTGCTTGGGCGGACTACTGATGGCTCATCTCTGCAGAGACGGAGAGACTGCGGACCAGCGAGACCTGCAGGAGCTTTATTAGCATATATGGTACATCTTTATTGTGGATGCTTGGGGATAACTTACTATCAGTTTGGGCCGGGGTGGGGCCAACAACCGGAACAGCGGCAACGGATGCTCCCAACATGTCTCTTAAGATACCCTGATGTTTTTTTGCTATGGCCTTTAGCAAAGAGTCGAGGTATTCGGTAAAACGTTCGCCACGGGGGTTATTAGCCTGCCAGAGTCCCGACCTCTGGCCAACAGGCCGGAGGGTAAGAGCATGTGCCTGGATGGCCGCCCATTGTCCGGCAGTACTCTGCTTCCAGCCTGGGATCCTGTCTTACTCCATCCTACATTTCATAGCATTTTGCCAGGCTTTATACTTCAGACTATAGGTTCGTGGGTGGGGGAAGCCGCAAACATGCTTACACCAGATAACATCGCCATTGCTTTTAAACGAGGCCAATTTTTCGAAACTGAGACCAACGTTTGAGGCTGCCATTGTAATAGTGAACGGGGTGGGGGGGTAGTTGATACATCAGAAAGAGGCTGCTTTTTGGGGGGGGTTAAATGCTCCCTCAGCGGATGGAGGATGGCCGCTAGTAGATGCTGGTCCTTTTGAGGATGACGGATTGTGGAAGATCCGAAAATAATAGAGCTGGCGTGGCGGACCGTAAAGGGAGTTCGGCGGATGGTAATGGCTGTGAAAAGGTTATTGGTTAGGGAAACGCAGATAGGTAATCTGAAATGAGCTGAGGATACACTGGTGATACTGCCGATGAGTGAGAGGTTGTGCTGAGCATCGCGGGTGCCGTTAGGCTGGGCTAGCGGATTGAGGATGTGATTGTGATTGGGGAAAGGATTAAGGAGAGAAGATGGAAGGGGGGGAAGAGAGAGCTTATATAGGCCGCACTAGGACGGTTTTAGTGGGGTTCGCAGGATTGTACCCTGTACAAACTTGAATATCTTGAAAAGTCACCTGACCCACCTGCAATGACAATAGGTTTCAGATAAGGTTTTAAGCGGCAACGGAGCTGCATGGGAGCCACGACCCATGAGCCAAGGCCCTCTCATACTCTCCACAAAGAACAGGTTTCACAAGTTAAACCGTGAATAAGGGTTGCCTGCTTGAATGTCTGGACCCGTTCGTTATCCGTCTAAAGAAACTTGAAATTTTCCCGATTTGCCCTTTGAAAGAAACCTACCCTTTACTTTGAAAGACTGAGTCCGCTGCAGCCGCTCAGCCCATCCGCTTACGCATCCGCCAGACTACTTGAAGGAGGAACATCACCCACGATGGCCTCAAAGACAACAAAGTGTCCTTATTGCAGGCGACATTATCAACAAGCCGCTGTATACGAAAACACTTTCAGACTATGCATCTTGATATTGTTCTTTCCTTCAGTCCGTTTGCGGACGCGGCTTCCCTGGGACCTACTTTTGTTCGTGATGAACTTGAAAACCTGACCGACTCAGACTACGAATGTGATTGCAGGCTCGAGATCCCAGATTTCCATACACCAAGTGGTGAGATAGCTGATATGCAGCACGATTCAGACAAGGAAGCCGTTTACCACCCACCAGTCCGCATGCGCCCTTCAGGTCAAGAAACTATTCCCAGTGCCGGCAGACCACTCGGCGAAGTTGCTGGCTATACAGAGCTCAACAAGGCCATGACTGATGACCCTTGGAGCCCTTTCTCATCTGAAAACCACTTTAATTTGGCGAGCTGGTTTGTCTGAAGCAAGGTAGCCAAGTTGCTGATCAACGCGTACTTTGCGGAACGTTTAGGCGGTACAGATAGCAGATCATTCCGGTCCGCCAATACCTTGTGACAACACCTCGACATACTGGACCCATTTCGTGAATACTTGGGCTGGGCCGAAGCCAGTATTGATGATGGTCGACATGCAACAACTTTCTATAATCGAAATATTATTAACTGTGTCCGCTACCTGATCCATCAGGTCGCGTATAGCTCAGATATTTACGCACCTATTCAGGAATATGAATCAAGTTGGGAGCGATTAGATTCAGAGATGCATTCGGCAGACTGGTGGTGGGATATGCAGGTATGAGATAGGTCCTGACAAGTTCTTGGAGTGGTGTTTCCTGTTCTAACAGCCCCTTCCATTCCTTGGCAGAAAGCTTTGCCCGCCGGGTCCACAGTGGTGCCCATTATCAGATTGTCTGACCAGAGGCACCTTACCAATTTCTCCGGAGATAAGAAAGCCTGGCCGGTATACATGACAATCGGCAATCTCCTTTCGAGGACAAGAAGCAGCCCTGCCAAGATACCAATCCTGCTTCTGGCATTGCTTCCAGTACCGCCAAAGTTCACTGGCGAATCAGCCCGTGCCAACGAAGCCCAGCGGCAGACCAACGCGGATGTCCGGCGGGCTGTCTTCGATCTTGTCCTGGCACCATTACAGCAGGTTGCCCGAGAAGGAACAGTAATGGATTGTGCAGACGGCAAAACACGCCTTTGTTTTCCCATTTTGTCGGCCTGGATCGCGGATCATGCTGAGCATGCAGCCTTGCAAGGACTAGGCCGCAAGTTATGCTAAAAGTGTGAGGTTCCGTGCGAGGAGCTCGGTGGGGATCCGCAGCGGATGTATGAGACCCGCGACTACATGCTATATAGAGAGAAAGCCTTGAGGCATGAGCCAGCAGAAGCGCCCGGCATTGCGGAATACTTTCAGCAGTCGGGCGTGAAAATAGGAAACAATGTATTCACCGGACTCGACCTACTAAGCCCCATGGACCTACACAAGACAGACCTCTTGCACAACATCTACCTTGGCTTATTCCAACATATGATGGAAGGAGGGGAGGGTTTCCTGAAAAAGGATAAACGGCAGCGGGCGTTCGACAATACTTGGAAAGAAATTCCTCCTTACCCCCGATTCAGCATAGCGAAAAAGGCCTATCGCGAAATCACACAATGGCAAGGAAAAGAGATGCGCAATCTCGGCCGTTGTATTTCGGCTGTATTGGTATCCACATTGCGAAATCCGGACAGTTCTCTGCATCAGGATTTCAAGAGTGCTTTGAACTGTGTTACCGCACTGGTGGACTTCACTCTCATGGCTCAATATCGCAGTCATACACCAGACACACTTTTCTACATGGAAAGCTACCTTCAGAGATTCCACCGGACAAAGGACATTTTTCTTGAGTTCCGTACCTCAAAGGCTATCCGCGCTCAAGCAAATTGCCAGGATCGGGAGCTAAGGGAACTAATGGCAGATCAGCGTGCTAAAGCAGTCCGCCATAGAACCGTCGCTAATCGCCGTCGGCTGGCTGATCAAGAGAGGGTTGAAAGCTCTGATCGGCGGGCATATTTGATACGGAGTGAGAACCACTTCAACTTCACCAAGATGCACTATCTCAGGCACTTTGCCTCCTACGTACGGCGTTTTGGATCCATATCGATGTATTCAACCGAGATTGGTGAACTAGTACAAAAGGATCAGATTACAGATGGCTACCGCAGGTCAAACAAAAATGAAGCCGCCCAACAGATCTTTTTGCACTATAGCCGCCAGCGCGCCCTAGGAATAAGGTTGCAGACAATAGAAGAACTCTCAAATGTTGAAAGTGTGATCGTAGTAGAAGAGAATGGGATGGAAATGCCGACTATTCCAAGTCGCAGCACACCTCGCCCGGTGCTTAAAGGCCGTATGAAGAACCCCAGTATGCTAACCGAAGTATGCCCCTCGATATCCATTATTCCAACATGATGGAAGCAATACTGCGTTTTATCAGGCTGACTGCTGTCGATAACTGGCGGTTGCCTGTGGACCCTGCCGAACTCCGGTTACTTCTTGTAGAAGGATTTGCTCAGCTTGAAATCCCAGTGCCCGACTTTCAGGAAACTGTTAGGTTCCAGATCCACCGGGCCCTCTGCACTGGAACCAACGCATTCCGCAACGCTGGCTAGAAACGATTGGGTGTGGGTCCAGACTGGTGGGGAAGCGAACTATGGAGATTTACAGGGACGGGTGGTGGCTCGGTTGCTAGCACTTTTCAGGATAAGAAATATTCCAAGTGAGGCCGCAGCTGTCCATTGGCTGGCATTAGTTCGCATCCTTGATCCAACCAATGGTGGCAGATTTCACATTCCGGGTGGACATATTCGAGTCGGCAACCAGATCAATAGTCAAGACATGCGAATAGCCAGTATAGGGGCAGTAATTGGAGAGGCTCAGGTAATTCCTAGCGGTGAGAAGCAATGGATAGTGAATCACAGGATTGATCTGAGGACGTTTAATGAAATATATTAAACTATTCTATCCAATTATGTACAGTATTTATTCAGCCCAGTTGAAACTGGGCACTTAAGGTGGCAGTTCGCGTATTCAGTGTCCAGCTTCAACTTGGCCAGGTGAGTACTAGACGATCCGCGGGCATTTAGGAGAATGTTTTACATAGTTTGAATTGTTCTGCATGAATATACCGCCAAGGTGAAGGCGTACGCTTAAAGTGGCAGTGCCCATGTTCAGGGTCCGGCTTCAACTCAGCCGGGGGAGGACTACACGATCCGTAGGCGTTGAAGGCAATGTTTTAAATAGGTTGAATTCTTCCACACGAATATCCAGCTGGTTGAAGCTGGACACTTAAGGTGGCAGTTCCCATATTGAGTGTCCGGCTTCAACTCGGCCACAGGAGTCATACATTATTCGCAGGTATCCAAGGGAATGTTTTAAACAGGATGAATTGTTCCATATGAATATACGGCCAAGTTGAAGCCGTAAACTTATAGTGGCAGTGCCCATATTGAGTGTCCGGCTTCCACTCGGCCGGAGGAGTACTATATGATCCGTGAATGTTCAAGGGAATGTTTTACATAAATTGAATTGAATAGGCGGCCAAGTTGAAGCCGGCAACTTACGGGAGACATTCCTGTAGAAAGTGTCCGGCTTCAACTTGGCCGCCTGAGTTCTGCGGATGATGAATGCGAAACTATGCTCTCCTGTGGGAAGGGGGTCCAACCAAAGTAGTGGGTCAGCATGGTGGCCCCGCCGGGCGTCTTGTGAACAGTAAGGGAATTATGGAAGTGACAGTAGGGTGCAGACTATAAAAAAAGCGACGTAGGATGGGAGCGGACGGAAGCGGATGGAAGCGGACAGATCTAGGTCGCCAGACATGAGACGGTAGCAGAGATGGTCGCCGGACGCGTGCAACTGCAAGGAGTAGGCAGGAGGCCACTAGACGAGAGGATAAGGGGGCGGATACAAGTGGGAGGCACGCGGAGGGGGTGGGGGCACAACTAGCGCGTCGGACCCTCTGGAGGGAAGGTGGGGCGTTCGGGTGCACTAGATGCAAGAAATGAAAGGCAACGAAGGCACGGGAGAACTGGGAGGACCAGATGCAAAGAGCGGACGCTATTCGTCCGGAAGCCGGCTCTGTCCGTCCGGAGAAAAAGGTTTTTTTGATCATGCACGTCAGGGGTCAGCTCATCCCTTTATCCGTTGACAATGATGGTTACGAATTATCTTGCCCTGTGCTTACCCAAGGTAGTCTAACTCACTGGACCGACGATGTCCAATCTTCTTTGGTTGGTTCCGTCAAGAATTCGACATGCAACCACATGTCGTATTGTGTTCTTCCAGCATTACACAACTTGTCCACAGGGTCATACCTATGGGTTGTTTCCCTCAAACTCCATCTTCTACGAACCTCTCCTTGGTGGATGCACTCGATCCACTTACTGGACATAGTTACCTCTTTCATACTCTACATGTCTTTGTAGGCACGAGGGGACTAACCTTCATGCAAAAGGTCCTGTTACCTTGGACCCACTCTTACAACTGGCTGTCTTCAAGTGTCTGTAGCTTTATGCGCCGTCGTCCGTTCCACCTGCCTCCACCTGCACACAGTGCCCGAACATCCCCCCTCATATATGCTGCGAACAGGATACGGCCGGTCAGACCGCCGCAACGTATACGGTGTTATAAGATGTGTTCCAGTGATAGTGGTCTTTGGTGTTGGGACGCAACTACCCAGGTGGCCAGTGATGAGGCGCCATCCCAAGGCCAGGGCTGGAGGGCGGTGTTATCTTTTTCCTTCGAAGTTCGTGCATGTCAAGGTAGGGTAACTCTACCCTGTAAATCCTTACCGGGAGCCCGTGCGCCTACCATCTTCTTTCTTATATTGACCACCCTCTACCCTGTCTCTTGCTTTCCTTCCTGCTGTTCTTCATCCACTTTCTAATTATTCTACAACCTCATATCGTTCTTTTTGGACCTCAAAAGGTGCCTCTTCTCTTCAGACGATACCTTTATATCCAGCCGTGAATTCCCTCTTATAATCATACCGTCTCACTCATAGTTCACACCAACTCTGCCGGTAAGGCTCATCTCCGACTCGTAATGTACCAATTGGGCCGTACTTAGGCCTTTAATCAGCTATACTGATTTCTGTCTATAAAATACCGTACGATTAAATCGAAATCAACCGTCCATCGTTCCTCATTTCTCCAAGGTAACTTTGTCACTCAGGGTACCTTTTCCAAACTCTCACTGGTCTCCATAGAAGTTAATAAGTCACGGTAGACTGACCGTCTTCTATCCGACAAAAGTCATTTTATCACAAGATTGGCCTTCTTATTTTCTTTCCTCATCCTACTAGACAAAAAAAAGTGTTTCGAAGCCTATTCTTACTCCTTTCTTTCTGAGGCAGCAAAGCACTGTATAAGTTCTTCAATAAACTTGCATGCGGCTCATATGAGCTCTTGCCAGCCTTCTCTTAATGTGAAACGATAGTTGACCTCTTTTCTTTAAATATACCAGTGGCTCGCCAGTTTTCGGCTGCCATTGCCCCTATAGGCAGTCACCAGAGTGTCTCATTTCCGCTATTCCTAAGCCGGAATGATTAATGATCTCTATTCTCTAGACCTCCTGGGATTTCCCATCATCATCTGCACACCATCCGTATCCTCGCTTAATTCAGGTTACAATCCTGTTCGTCCCATTTGCTACTTTTTCAAATAGAATCTAATTGGTCATTAGAATGCCTCATTTCAAAACTGCCAAGTTCTGTACTGAGCTCAACCTTAATGGTACTGGAGGCTCCATGGCTGGGAGGAGATACCCGGCCACTCGCCAATTCATTCTCCAGAATTGTCAGGAGAGGAACATCCTCTTCTGTAGACAGGCCGGTGACACTTTGTGGGATCAAGTCAGAACAGAGGCCATCAGACACACTACTCTCTATGGCTTCCAAGGCAAATACAATACACTCTAGAATTGCCCATATCAGGCCTTCCACCTTGCGCTGGATTGACGTGCTGAAGAAGCCCACTGAGTCAGGTTAGAATGCCAGATTAAATTCTGATATTGAGCAAGAGCAGAAAGCTGAGGGTATTGGCAGTGGGTCACGATCAGGATCGACGGGTGAAAGGGCTGGTCCTTGTTCCCAACCGACCCTTCACGACGCAAGACCGGTGCCAATAATATTTATTGAGACCTCAGGTGCCAATCCAGGGTAGGCTCACCAGCTCCCATGGGTAATGGATGGGAATGCAACACCAGACAAGATTTGGCTGGCAATTCTCCGGCACTATACTTTGCAGGAGCTGAGCAAAGCTACTTGACGGTTCATTGAGGACGGCGACCATCCCTGGCAGTTTATTGGTATTCTCCATCACATTCAGGGAATAAATATCACTCTCTCGGCTGCCAACCAGATCAAACTGATTGATGACGATCAAGTCAATGCAGGGCTTCGTCTCCCCCTGTGCACGACCCTTACAGCTGCTTGCTTTCTCCCCCGAGCAGCTGTTCCATTCCTCATAGTGGAGACCCTGTGCATCCCAATATGCTCCTTGCGTGGCACAATCGGGGCTATTTCAACCCCGGACAATTCCATTTTGCAGAGTTCTACACTGAGCCAGATTCCCACTCTGATGTAAGGGAGGAGGCGGGGTGTCAGGCAAAGCGCAAGAGGACATTTCCCAGGTCTAATGCCGCCAGGCAGAGAAGGATTCAGAGCAATAATCACAAGATTCCAAGATTTCAGAACCATTCTTGAGAGCTGAATTGCCGCTCTCATATTAGGCAGGGAGCATGCAATATAAGCCATTACGCAGAACAAGATGTCCAAAATATGCATGTTCCCCCAGGTATCCCACCTCTGGGTGTGATGTGCCTTAGCTAGAGATGGAGTTGAGAGAATTTCTAGGACTTGTTTGGGATGAGCTGTATTGTCTTAGGGCCTTCAAGTGCTTTTTCTTTGTTTTATGGCTTTCATGGGTTTTGTTTACATTTCTATCCATTGGTTGGTTGGTTTGAGGGACGGGCATTTCTGGGGCTGGATTGTGCTGGGCAGGGTCTTCTTTGAGCTTTCAGATGATTTTTGTTTTGTTTCATGGGTTTCTTCATCCTTACTATTCGCTCTCCTTTCTATCTATTTTGTGAGTTTCTCAGATTCCTTTGTGCCAAACTGAATCTTCGTTGGGCCTTCAGGTAGCTGATCTCTTGTTGCATGTGTTTTTTTCTTTGTTTTGCTTTCTTTTCTATCTCTCTACTAATATCTTTCTAAATTATGTCTGCGCTGTGATACAGCTTTCCTATATCTTATCCTATATTCTTAGATTTCAATGCTGTTAGTACCTTCTTTTTCAATTAGGCGGGTGAAACAGAAAGGGTCTTTGAGACCCGAGTTGTCACTTTTATCTTTGGTCTTGCTTGATTCTTCATGATCCAATCCACTGGAAACGATAAGTTATATTTATTCAGACACGTGATCCAACGTGCCAAATCATGTACTGGTAATCCTAAATACACAGTCCCCACACGAGCTATAGTAAACCGTGCACGTCATCCTATATTTATTTGGAGTCCAAACAGGGATAGCATGGTTCGAGTACATACCCATGATTGCATGGACCTTGGATGCTAGCAATAATCTGAGTTCTAATATAAGGCTCATTTGTCCCCAATGGAATGCTATAAGTTCAAAAGTCCACTTTGAGAGCATTATGTGGACAAACAATTCCTCATCCCCCTCTAGATATTTCATATAAACCCACAACGATGTCTGGAAATACGAGCAGAGGTGAGTCAAGCCTCCTGAAAGCCAAATCCAACTCCCTGGAGTCTTAAATACAACATTCTTGACCACCGTAGCACCAGTCCCTGGAGCTTAGTCATCAACTTTGAGATCGTCAGTATCCTTCCTAAAGGTTGGATCACCGGCATTAGACTCACAACGACAAGTTAATTCATTTAATGAGGAGGAGGCGGATTAAACGGATGTTAGGGATGAGGGTGATACTCCCAGACATCCTCAAAGAGCCGAAAAATGTCTAGCCGAACCTCTTCTGCAGCAACATTTAAGGGGGGCAAGAAGCTCATTGAGATTTCTGAGTGAGACTTTCAATTTCGAAATAAGATGCTGATAGGAACGAGTACAAAGAATGATGTAGATGTGGTCTGATATCATACATGGTTTGTTAATCCCTTGGTAAAGCCAGCTGGAAGTAATACTCTTTTGGAAACCTATTGGACAAAAGCAGCTACCAAGCTAGGTTGGAGGAATATGAATATGAGAAGACCGGCAATGACCTTTGTAAGTCTTTTAAGTAATGATATATGTCCCATCTGAGACTTAGCACAGATAATTAAATTCATTCATTTGAAGTCCAGGGAGTCCAGTGGCAGGTCACATCTGGTTTCCGAAACCAGAAACATGATTCAGGACCTTTACAACTTATCAAATAATCCAGCAACGGATATAAACGCAGCAATTACATATTTGCTGGAAATCGATCGGTTTCCATGCCATCCAAGTAAACAAGAGGTTAGTTCCCTTCTCATATCGTTTCCGATCAGCCGACAAAACACTTATTCTTCAAGAAATGTGCCATCCGATTTGGTGCCTTAGAGATTACCAAACTCTTATTCTATAAGTGGTTTCAGGGTAGGAAAATGCTGGAAAGGACTGACAAATCGTTCCTGAATTGTAGTAACAAAGTACTAATATGCCTTACCACGGCGTGCATCTATCATTCGTTGAAGGCTTGAAATTCCAGATCAGTTATTCAACCTCCAGATTGTAGGAATGTGGTGGTAGTGGAAGAATGACTTAGTGTATTTCCTATCTATGACCGAAGGTATATATAGAGATACATGACGGCCAAGAGCCAACAACCAGTTCTACTAACTCTACTGCTCAACCTGAACACATATGTGGATAGCTACCCAGACCTACTGCTACCCTAATATCTAATACAGATTTCTCGGTTCTAACCACCCAAAGTAGGTAACCCATCCGTGGAGTCCCAAATACCCCGTTCTAAAGTGAAGCATGCTAACAGGCAATCTAGATCTTTATCTTTGACCGAATGCAACTTGGCAAGGGTTATCTCCAGAGGTGTGAAATAACCTGATTGATGACACAAAAAAACACATTCGGCGAATGCTGCACAAGAGTGGATTTATTCAGGATCAGGAGTCTCGCTTTGCACTGGAGGATAAAGAAGCCACAGGATATCTGGATTTGGCAGTCTCAGGGGATGAGGAGAGGTAGGTCGAAGACAATAATGCAGATCCTGAAGAGGGGGGAGCAGTGGAGGGACTCAAAGTAGTATGGAATCAGGACAAATAACATCATATTTGAGACAGATGTATTATTTGAATAAAACATGTATAAAATAATTGGAGAGTATTAATTTATTGTAAATAAAATATACTATTCTCAGTTCGACCTTAACCTAGTTTGTGAATAAAATGCGGTACCGAAGGTCACATTGAGCGAAGTAGAGGCTCCCGAGAGCCTAGAAGAAAGTAGAAGTAATGTGTAACAGCCAAGAAAGATCTCAGCGGAACAGTGTGGACGCAAGGCAGTGATTTCAAGGCCAAATAATATTACTAAATAAGCGTGATTTGACTGAGCTTTAGAGGAGAGTAGGGAAGTAGTGGAATGGGCAGAATTCCAGGCATCATTCATGTGTAAATTGTCCATACCGCGAAAGAGACAAATATCGTTTGGATGGAAATGCATACGAGGGGGAAGGTGTTGGCTACAAATAATTCAGGAGGTGATGGCGAGAAGTAAGTGGAGAAATAAGAGAGTGTAAATAGAACCAGGAACATGACAGGGAACAGCGCTTTTGGGATATTGAAAGGCACAAAGGGTGTATGAATGTGAGTGAATGGACAGTGGTATTAGGTGGAGAAAAGGTAGTAAGGATGGTAAGGTTGATGGCTTATTTGGGCCATTGTAAAGCATGAATGAGTCGTGGGACAAAAGTCCATAACAGATCAATTTCGCAGGTTGGTGGTAAGACCGGATAAACACAAATGGCATGGTCAAAGCTCGAAAGCACTGTGTAAAGGGCGAAACAGGACGAAATGCATCCTGAAGTACACTCATGGCAATGAAATTATGGAGAAAAACAATTGACACGTAACCTGGGATTTAATCAAAGGTTATAGCAGCGTGGATGACTCGTACATCACCTGATGGTTTATAATGTGGCTCTCCATCCCTCACAGGCCGCATGAGGTATAGGGGAAAAATGTGAACTTTTGCTGATGGTATGCCATGATCGATGAGTTTCTTTCTCCAAGCTTGGAGTTCGACAGACCAGGTTTGACTGCTGCATCTACACACACACGAACCTCACAATCCTTGCTCTTTACATCGACGGTGTGCGCTTAGGAGGTAAGAAGCCGATTGTATCAGATTTGCAGAAGGAGCTGAAGGCGAGATTCGACATAGCCAATCTGGGTTTGGTACAACACTTTCTTGGTATGATAGTGTCATGAAATGGGTGAGCGCAGAAGGTCTATATCACACAGGAAGGCTACATCGGGTGAGTTTTGGAAAGGTTTGGCATGAGTGATTGCAAACCAGTGGCTAAACTGATGGATAAGGACAAGCCACTGGAGAGAGAGAAAGAAGAACAGGCCTGCAATAAGAGGCTCTACAAGCACTTAATTGGGAGTCTTGGGTGGATAGCGATTGGCACTAGGCTAGATATTTCATTTGCTGTCTCCTATCTTTGGCGTTTTAGGCCAAATCCTTCTCAGCAGCATTTGGTATGTGCAAAGCGAGTTCTAAGGTATCTGGCAGGAACAAGGTATCTACGGCGTAGTCTGTGGGGAAATATGCCATTACACATCCTAGTGAATGGTTTTGTGGATGCTTACTTTACAGAAGATACAGGTATATTGAAATCGACAACTGGATACATCTTGCTTATAGGATCTACAGTTATTCAATTGCATTCAAAGAAACAGTCTATCACATAAACCACCATGGCTGATGCAGAGTTTATTGCCTAGGCCATGGCGATCTAGGAACTCATCTGGTTCCGTGATCTTGTATCAGAAACCACTACATCTACGCTGGAGTTGAGCACGCTCTACAACGACAAGCAGGCATCTTTATCCATGTTCACGGATAGAGTGTACCAACCTCACTTCAATTATGTGGGCATTCCTGTTTGTCAGATTCGGGAGATTATTGATGATGGGAAAAATGTGGTTATGGATTACTGTAACATAGAAAGGATGATAGCGGATGGGCCAACCAAGCCTTAGGCAGGAGTTAAACATCTGGTCTTTGTCAAAATGTACGGTTTGTCTTAATCCTCAGATCTTATATGTGATTAGGGGAAATATTTGAAAATCTTTAAGCATAGCTTAGTGTTTAGTGGCCTCATGTGCCCGTACGGGGAGTGTTAGATATTAGGTTAGTAGTAGGTACAGGTAGCTATCCTCATATGTGTTTGAGTTGAGTTGTAGGGTTAGTAGAACTGGTTGTTGGCTCTTGGCAGTCATGTTTCTCAATATATACCTTCGGTCATAGAGAGGAAATACACTAAGGTATGCTTCCACCACCACCACGTTCCTACACAAACATGTTGCAGTCATCTGTCTGTTGGGATACAGTTTGTAGAATATATGGAAGCAGACCTTTGACTATCTTATACAAGTATTCCGGGAGAGATCGGTCCATATCACATAACTTACAAAAATATCTGTATAGTAGAGGAAACTGTTTCACCCAAGTAATGTGTAACAAACACATTCCCATAGGAGTTTCATTTAAACGGAGAGCAACAAATCGTACTGCGTATCGGTATCATCATAGGCTCGTTGGAGGAAGGTCTTATTGTTATAAAGCCAGATAGGTACAAAGTCCAATCACTAGAAGCCTAGGTGCTTGCGTTCAAGCCGTAAAGGTTCGTGTAAGAACTCGTGTAAAAGGATTGCATATCTTTCGCCACGGGAAGGTCACTGTCCAAGGGCTTGGGCAGTGCTCCAGTATCCAAGTATTGTATTACTTAGATGGTTGCGTGAAGGTTCTATCTCTTGGTCGGTTTTTTCTTTTTTGATATCCCGTTTCATATTGGTTCTAAGGTACAACGGTCACGTCAGCGCTAGCTATGTAGACAAAAAACCTCCCACTACAGTCCATCCCGCGTCTCCCGGCTAAAGCCCTCTGACCCAGCCCAACCCATTAACCACTTTGAGTAGAGGTGGAAACAACACTCGGTACTATGGGTAGAAACTACAAGGAAACCACAGGCCTGAATCCAACGAACCCAATAACCTCCACAGTTGTGCAACGCAAAGAAAGAAACCCCTCACAGTAAACAAGCAAGCTTGCAAACCAAGGAAAACCTCAAGCCCATCTAGAAAGGAAATACACTTAAGCCCAAACATGTAGTCAACCCAACCATAGCCCAGCGAAGAACCCCATTCCTTTGAAAAGGGGGAGGGACACAGGAGCCCGCAGGACAAAGACATAGGACGGTACCACACACGAGAGGTGGATGTACCTGGGCCAAATAGACCAGGAAGCCGAGGCGAGCGCAGACACCAGACAGAGTTGGTAACGGAGCGAGCACTTATGAGAGTTTGTGGCAGGAGGAAGTCGATCCCCGAGTGCACCAGAATGACGGCGGGCGGAGTGTTGCATGTTCCCGAAAGGACACAGGCGGTAAGCATGAACTCCCTGCACACAAACAGAAACAACCGCGAACGCAGCCACTATCATTAAGCCAGGTGATCAGCAGGAGACAGAGGCCAGCAGGAGGGGCAGCAGGAGGCGTAGCTACAGTATGGAAGCAGTAGGGTGCTGGCTGATGTAACCGAGAGGTGGAATGGGGGAAGGGAAAGTGACGACGAGAGGTGCGGATGCCACCGACTGTGACAGGATCACAATTTTTCGAATGCCGACCGTACTGAAAGGTTTTCCAGGAGGAGGTGCAATCCCACAGAGCTGAGCCACCAGGGCAACTTCTTCCCTGATAACCCGAAACTGGCAGCCAGCGGCTGACGAGTTGCGACCGTACCCAACCTTTGCAAGTGCGAAGCGATGGGCCACGAAGCAAGTGCGGGAACGAGGATGGAGAGGAAACCGTAACCCCCTAGACAAAGGCTGCCCATAGACAGTGCCATCAGGAGGGGCCAGAGGGAAGAGGCGGATGGGAGGAGCTTCACCCTTCTAGGCAACAAGGCCATCAGAAAAGGGGAGAGGGATGCCACCCAACGATGATTTCTCATAGTGTTGAGATTTCAATCGCTAAAGATGTAGGAGAGATGGTTTGTGCCTATCTCTTGGTTACTTTTTTCTTTTTTTTTCTTTTTTGATATCATTTGTTGTTTGTTTTAGGTACAAAAAGCCTTATGCAGCGTGAGCTATGAAGAGAAAAAAACCTATAAGTCACAACAACCGCCCGCTTCACCTCTTCATGGGGAAAATCACACATGGCGAAACCATAGGAAATGCCCCCTTCGCCTAGCACCTAAGATAATATACCCCAGACACGTAAGGAAACAATTCATAGAAAAGTACAGGTAGAGAGACCCAAAACCTGCCGCAGGCTCCCCAGAACAAAAGAAAGATTCGGTAAGACCCAAAACGTGGGCCTTAGGGAGAGGATAGTGATGGCTCATTAGAAGAAAACCACTGGAATGTGGGCCGACACAGTAACCGTAGACAACGGTCGCGCCGGTAATTACATCGTTTGACCAAGGCGTTGGCGGCAGCCATGGAGGCAGTGCAATACCACGACTGGGCGCAACCGAGGAGGAGCAGGACGAGCGGAGAGGATAGAGAGTCGAGCGGAAAGGATAGAGAGGCGAGTGGAGCCACCAGGCAGTATGGTGTGAGCCGGTGAGTGGCAGTAGGATGCCAGCCGGAGGGTAGGTTAGCAGTAAGGTGCCAGCTAAAGGGGGAGTATGGTACCACAGAGAGAACTTTCCCCATGAGAGGTACAAGCCCAGCAAGCCGATACCTACTTCGACCGAGAGTCCAACACCGTAACGCTGACCCTGAATGAAGCAAGAAGCTTTCTGACCGTGCAAAATGCTAAGCGAGATGCAAAGCAAGTGCGGGGTAATGTGGAGAACCGAACTTTATTAGCACATCAACGACGAACGGAAACAAGAACCCCAGGGAGGGGAGGCCAAGACGGCCCCAGGAGAGGAGGGAAGATGGGTTAACATCAACTCCTAGGCAGTAGCTATTGTGGGAGAAGAGAGGTGGGCGGGGGAAAGTGACGATGATTTCCCGAGGTGTTGCGATTTCAATCGCTGGACGTGGAGGAGAGATTGTTCTTGGCCTATCTCTTCGTAGTTTTTTTTTCTTTCCTTTTTTCTTTTTTTTGGTAATCATGTGTTCATTGTTTTTAGGTACAAAAAGCCTCATGCAGCGCGAGCTATGGAGAGAACAAAACCTATAAATCCAAACAGAAACAAAAGAAAGTCACGGCACTGGTATATATCCACACTCACAGGGGGTTCTCCTCCGCGGGTCCGAAGGCCACTCTAACAGTTAGGGATGTCAAGTCATACAACTCATACAAAAGGAAAGCCTACATAAGTTACAGGAAAGAAAAACTCAACACGCTAAACCTCAGCCAAGGAAAATACACGAAACACTGGGGGCAGCGGGACGGGGGGAGAGAGGGGAAGCAGGGGGGAAGAGGGGGGAGGGGTGGGCGGAACATTATAGGAGGGAATCCCGTGGAGGTGACGCTGATATAGGTGGTGAGCCTTTTAAGCAGAGGGAGGGAGGACCAAAGAGGGGCCTCATGACCAACATCTGTGACGCCATGGAGGAGATGTGCGCGGGAGCCGTGTCTAGAAGGACATGTGAGGATGGCGTGTTCGAAAGATTCTGGTTACAAACAGCAGCGGAGGCAGGAGGTATCGGCCCCAGGGGCCCTCTAGGAGGGCTGTGCCGGCAGGTAGCTTTTCCCAGCTCTCATTTGGTGGATTCGCCCTGCCATGAACTGGCCCAAGCCCGTAAAGGGGCGTGGATGAAGGGCTGGGGGGTGGTGATAGTAGGTAGGGGGGGGAATAGCCGGGACCAGTCCTTGATGAGCGCCTCCCTTACCCTCTTCTTACGGCAGAGGACGTGTTCTCCATCAGGGATTGCCGGGTGAGGTTGGACGAGACTTCGGGGACCAGGTGTGTGTTTATCATGGGCATCCTGGACAGGCCACCGGCGAATGTGATAGTCTTGTGGGCCACTGCGTCTATCAGGAGGTGCCAGTGGGTTCAGAAAGGGGGAGAGGGGCGGGGGGTCTTCCAGCTCAGGAGGAGGTAGACTGACGAAAGGCCCTTGGTGAGGAATCTTGAGCCGTCCGGGGCTCTATACGAGGAGAGGGAGGGGAAGGAGGCGTGAAGGCGGGCTGTCACCGGGTTTACACTGGACAGGGAGAAGACTGTCCTAAGGGCGGCCAGTCTCTGTCTCTGTGATACCAGGAGGGGGATAGGGGGCAGACAGGACTCGATGGCCAGGATGCCAATGGGAGTTGACGAGAAACAATTGGTGGCCCACCTCGGCACCTTGTGCCAGAAGGTGTTGAGCCTCGTGAGGGAGTCCGCGTTGGGCGTCAAGAGGTCCACCCCATACAGAAGGATGGGGGCGACAAGTGAAATTGCAAGTCTATGGCATAGGTAGGGGGCGAGCCCCCCCGCGGGGGCTGAGGCGTCTGTTGAGGGCAAAAGCCCCTTGGGCCAGCCCCAGATGGCGCGAGAAATGTGTTGATGTGGACAGGGAGGGGGTGAACGAGTACCCTAACCACCGGAGGGAATCGCGGGGGTGAAAGATCTCCCCATGTAACTGGATAGGTGAGAGACACAACTGTGAGCGCCTTTGGCTGGGGGTCCTCCAGTGTATGAGTTGTGTCTTGAGGACGGAGAAGGATATGCCGAGATGCACTGCCCTGGCCTAGATTGTCCTGAACAGTCCTTGTAGTGGGCGAATGTTTCCTGGTTTGGAAAGGGAGGCGGCTTTCAGTGCGAAGTCGTCCACATACCAAAGCAGCAGGCCTCGCAGGATGCTGTAGTGGAGGGGCGCAATATAAACAATGAAAAGCAAAGGAGTGATGGGGGAGCCCTGAGGGGACTGTTAGGTGGTAGCTTCGGCGTGAGGTATTCCGACAGCTAGTACCTTATTCGTAATTATATCGGAGAACTCGTTACGAAGACAAAAGTAATGTAGGCTAGATATAATGGCTCGCTTCGGTATAGATAGTCGAAGTATTGGTAATGATATAAAAGTGTAGATAACTTGTTATATTGATAAGATCTCTTCTCCATGCTTTTTTGTGTCTAATAGCAGCGAGGATGCTTCGATATTTATATTGCGCGTCTGAGCAATCGCGGTATACATCCTAACTCAATACTAACTAAGTACCTTGCCCGCAACTCTGCGAACTACACTTGAGTGCGAGCACTCGTAGACCCTGAAAGCTCTCTACCACACCTTTTTGCTCCCGTGGTCAACTTATCAGTCGGCGCGTCAGTTATCCCTGATGGTGTGGAGACCTCGTCAGGTGTCAGCTCATCTGTTTATCCGTTGACAACGATGGTTACGAATTATCTTGCCCCCGTGCTCACCGAGAGTTGTCTAACTCGCTGGACCGAAGATGGCCATTCTTCGTTAGTTGGTTCCGTCGAGAATTCGACAGGTGACTGCATATCGTATTCTGGTCTACCGGCATTACCCGACTTGTCCTCGGGATCGTCCCTATGGGCTTCTTCCCTTGGACTCCATCTTTTTACCAACTTGTCCTCTGTGGATGCACCCGATCCAATTACTACTGGGGATAGTTGCCTCCTTCATACTCTACACGACTTTGTAGGTACGAGTGGACTAACTTTCGTGCGAAACGTCCCGTTACCTTCAACCCACACTACCGACTGTCTGTCTCCAAGTGGCTGTAACCTTATGCGCCGTCATCCAATTCACCTGCTTCTACTTGCGTAAGGTGTGCGGAGGTCCTTCCTCATATACCCTGCGAACAGAATCCGGTCGGATGGACGGCCGCGACGTATAGGGTATTATAGGATGTGTTCCATCGATACTTGTCTTTGGCGTTGGGACGCAACTACCCAGGCGGCCAGTGATGAGGCGTTGTCTCAACGCCGGGGCTGGAGGGGGGTGTTATATTTTTCCTTCGAACTTTGTATGCGTTAAGGTAGGGTAACCTTGCCCTGTAAATCCTTACGGGGAGTCCGTGCGCCTAACACGAGCTCCCCTCTTCGAAGTGTTCGTCCTGAATACTCTATGTCTATTATACAATCTTTTTATCTTATTTCGCGCTCTACATAGTAGGGGTAAAAACCATCGGCGTTTGCTTGTCCACCGATGGAGAAACTTTCTTATGTCACTCGACCTCCCTCGGGCCCGGCATCTCCGGGTTCTCTCTATGAAACCTTTCCACCTCTTCGTGAGCGTTCCTCATACCTTCCAGTGGCTCCCAAGTATTCTCATCCTCCTCATAGCCTTTCCATTTTACAAAATACCGCAGCTCTTTCATCTGTTTACTCCTTCCTCGAACCTTTCGCGTGTAGGAAATCATCTCACTCTTGACGATCCTTTCTACCTCCCATTCTAAATCTCCCTCGATCTCTTCGGGGTCTCGTGGAGGTTGTTCGCGATTTGGTCGGTTCGAGGCTCGGTAGGGTTCCAACAGCGAAACGTGAAACACGCGATGAATTTTCCACGTAAGTGATATTTCTAGCCTGTATGCCCAAATTCCTTTCTTTTCTAAGACTTTGAATGGGCCCTACAGCTTTGGACGCAACTTCTTCGATGGTCGTTTGGTACACATGTTTTTCGCATTCAACATTACCAAGTCGCCGACCTCGATGATGGGTTGTTCCGTCGCTTTTCGGTAATAATATTTTCTCATCGATTCCCGTGTATTTTCTAGGGTTTGTTTCGCTTTTCCGTGTATGTCCTGCATCCAGTGAGCATACATTGTCGCCCAGGGTTATGAGCTTCTCTTTCTTTCATCCACTCCGTTTGTGGGTGAAAACCGTCGTTCGCGAAGAACAGGGTCATCTTGTGTGCATTCGTAGCCGAGTTGTTGTAGGCGTGTTCCGCTAACGGCAATAGTTGGTACCTGTCGTTCTGATCGTAATTGACAAACGTTCGTATGTAACGTTCCAGCACTTTGTTGGTCCTTTCCGTTTGTCCGTCAGTCTGAGGGTGGTAAGCCGTTGACATGCGCCTTTTCACTCCTAGCATCCTGCACAATGATTCTCAGAATTCGCCGGAAAACTTCTCGTCCATGTCCGATATGATTTCAGTCGGTAATCCGTGAAGTTTCCAGTCTTCCCGCAGGAAGGTATCTGCAACATCTTTTCCGGTCGCATTTTGGTGGAGGCCGACAAACTGGGCGATTTTTGTGACCCGATCTACTACTACCATTATCTGGGTCTCCCCTTGCAATTCTGGTAGTTGCGTGATAAGGTCCGTCGATATGGAGGACCAGGCAGCATCAGGTACTTCTAAGGGTTGAAGTAATCAGTACTTAGCATGCCGTGGGGACTTACTGTGTTGACATTCGTCGCAGGATCGTACACAATCTCTGATCCAATCTGCGAGTCCTTTTCAGTAAAGGTCCTGTCTTACTATCTCAACCGTCTTTTCCTGTCCAAAGTGCCCTGCTACTAATAAGTCGTGACAGCCTCGGGCTATCTCGGTTTGAAGGGCCTCATTCTCGGGGATGTACAAACGATTTTTGTAATATAGTAACCCATCCTTTGCTATCCATTCATCCGGTATCTTTTTTCCGCCGTCTTTTAACATAACCAGTTCACGGCCTCGGTTCTACCATTTCTCGTCCTCCTTTCCAGCCATCCTAATCTTATCTAGAAATGCATCGTTCATTGTTCGCGTCAGGGCTGCATTGACGTGAGTGCCTGATAACATTTCCCATTCTTTCATCAACCGAGGGTGATAGCCGATATCAGCTGCACTAAAGAATTCGTTTTCGCTTGTGTCTGCATGATGAAAGCATATTTTGACTTCTTCTTTTTTAGCCGTGATGGATCGCTGAGGATTTAGATCGCTTGACCCAAAACCCCTTGTTCCTCGGTCGGTTACTCCTAGATCGTCTACTTCCATGGCGTCTGTATTGGCAATCTTCCCCATTATGAGCTCTGCTATCCGATCTCCTGCATTATACAAGCAGTCCGCTTTGCCATGATTACGAAGTATGACTTTTATCTCTCGGGTGTGATCCGCGTCTATTACACTACCGCTCACTGCTATTCCCATCTTGCTAGCCCTACCACTTCTTGCGGCTAGCCTTCCGTAGGTTCCTTCTGGCAATCCTATCGCAATACCCATCTCCACCATTGTCTGTCCCTTTGCTGGTACCAGGCCGTCTATCAGGGGGTAGATGTCATGGCCGGCCCCAAACCGTGATCCTTTCGTTGGGATTATAGTCTTGTCCGAGAGCTTCATAATTCTGAGATTTCCAGATTCGCGTGTTTCTGGGATGAGAGCTGTTTCCGCGCTTTGTTTTTTATGAATTACGGAAATTTGAAAATGTTCAGATTTCAGAATTGACTGCTCACTGTGACGAGCTTCCTCCTCAGGACGGTACTCCGCCCATCTGCTTAATGCGTCGGGTTTCCCGCGCCGGCTTCCCGGCCGATATACTATCTTGAAGTTATTGTTCGTTAACTCCTGTGCCCATCGAATTTGCGGTTGGTTCAAGACTTTTTTGTTTACAAAGGATTGTAGATTTTGGTGATCGGTGTATACCGTTACGGGCTCTTCCTCCCCCCAGAGCTATCTTTTCCATTCTTTGAACGCGTCCATTATTGCGAGTAATTCCTTGTCATGTATCTCGTAATTTCTTTCCGCGCTGTTTAGTTTTCGAGAATGGAAAGCCCCCGGCAGAAGCCGTCTCCCCTGGTATTGTGATAGTACGCATCCAAGCGCAAAGTCGCTTGCGTCTGTCTCAACCACTGTTTTTCTCCCTGGGTAGAAATGCGATAAAATTGCTGCCGTTGTAAACCTCTTTTTCAACTCTTCAAATGCCTCCTCATGCTCTCTCCCCCAGTGAAAATCCTTTGGGTTTCCTTTTAACGTTACGGTTATTGGCTTGCAAACTTGCAAAAGGTCTTTGATGAATCGACGATAGAAGTTTGCCAATCCAAGGAAGATTTGGACTTCTTTAACCGATCTCAGATGTGCCCTGTTTTGAACTCTTTTCACTTTCCTATCACTCATGGTGACGCCACTCGTCTTGACAATGTATCCCAGGAATTCAACCTCCTCCTGATGGAATACCGACTTCTTTAACGAGACTGCTAAGTCATGTTGTTCAAGCCCGTCAAGGACTTTTTGAACTAAGTTAATATGGTGCTCCATATTTTCGGAATATATCAAGATATTGTCTAAGTAGACGACTACCCCGTGGTCCAAGAATTCCCTTAGGATTTTGTTCATCATTGCCTGAAATGTTGCGGGAGCGGTAACGAGTCCGAATGGCATGACCTTGTATTCGTACTGTCTGTATCGTGTACGAAAGGCCGTCTTGGGTTCGTCGCCTTTTCTCATTAGAATAAGATGATATCCATCTTTTAAGTGGTGCTTCGTAAACTCCTTTCCTCCAGCGACGCGGTCTCGGAGTTCCTCCATGAGTGGTAGGGGGTATTTATTCAGGAGCGTCAATTCGTTGAGGTTCCTATGGTCTACACATAGTCGCAGACGTCCATCTGGTTTTGGGACGAAGAGGATTGGAGCGCCGTAAGAGGATTCGCTGTCAGCTATTTTTCCCTCAGCGATCATTTGCTTGATGTGCTTATCCAGCTCATTCAACTGGTGTGCCGACATTGGATAAATTGGCCCTCATGGGGGTTCAGCCCCTTCCTTGAGGTTGATGGCGTGATCAAAAGTTCTTCGAGGCGCCAACATTTTAGCTTTTTTCTCTTCAAAAAGCTCCGTATACTGCCAATATGGTTTTGGCAGTGCTTCCAGCTGTACGCCTTCTTCTTCTTCTCATTCTATTCTTCCTACATACTATGCTTCCTTGTCGTACACCACAGTTTCATCCCACTCGAACAAGTCTGCCACCGCCTGATCTTCCATAAGGGCGTGGCACTTTGCTTCCTCAAAAACCCATTTACTTTGGTCCGCAATATTTTTTAGGCAGTGTTCATCATGCTACCACACAAAAGGTATGATTAAGTCATACCTTTCTGCGTTCGCAACTTCGCAGGATATCATACTTCGGTGGCCGTTGCCACCGATTTCTAGGAGAATAGGATGGGTATAGAATATTCCTCCGGTAGGCGCGGTTTCGCCATCGAAGGTTCTGATTTTTAACGGTGAATCCCTAGCTTCAGTCGGGATTTCGAGCTGTCGTGCGGTGTTTTGGTTCATGAGAAAGATATTTGAACCGGAATCTAAGAGTACGCTTATCGCGTGTTTTCGTCCTTTTAATTCCATAAATGCCTTCCCCTCCGGGCACGCGTAATGCTTAGGCTTTTTAATGGGTCTAGAGCTTTCGCTCGGTTCTTGATGAAATCTTTTCATCATCGCGGTTACATGTAGCGTGGGGGTTTGTTACCATGCTTGCGCGGTTTCGGCTCTTGAAGCGTCCTCAGACAACTTTTACAACAAGTGTCTAATATTATGATATCTGGCAGCCCACTACTAGCGGTCTTTACCTCCTGCCCAGGAGTTCCCATATCACAGGAGTGGTGGTTCACTAGAGTACCTCTCCAGTTCGCGACTAGGATGCGCGATCCTTTATCGTCGACTTCCCCATCATATGAGACTGTCCCCTGCCACGAGTCCACCCTACCTTCGCCTTCGAGTTTGGTCTCACTCCCGAGACCCCCTCAAACACCATTCGTCGGGCATGAGCCTTGTGCCCAATAGAGACGCCCCCAGCTGCTATTTGCCCGGCTGTTTTACCCGGAGAGAAAGTCAGGTTGCCCTGGATTTCGACCCTCCTTCGCGTGTCGTGCAACTCAAGTTCCGTTCCGACGAATGGTAATCCTCTTTTGCCCGTTTAGTCTGGTCGACCGCTTTCGTCACTTGTAATTTTTATGGCTCCTGTGGTGAGCACGGACTCCCTATTTTTGGACGTAAAATGGCAACCGCGATCTTTTGGTCTTTTAGCCTTCTGGTGGGATCTCGTCACCGACTACGCCGCAGGTCCTTTGATTCGTGGCGGCAACCTCACTACCCGAACACCGCTGTTGTCGGTACCTGGATGACTTTTTATAAAATGTCGTCATCTTCAAAAGCCCAAGCTGGGGGCCTTTGCACCGCGCGTCGTGAGCCTTCTCCCTGGCCATCAACGGCCACAGTGGCTACCTGGGGGCGTAGTTTTGGCGCGAATGCGAACTGTCGTTTGGCCTTTGATTGCCCTCCATATATAGCCGATACTTGTATCGGTTTTCGACAGTATTTCCAAGTATGGTTTTTCATTCCGCATCGCGTGCATTCGTTGTCACATTTCTGTTTATCGACAACCTTCTGATCGACGCCCTGGTGTGCTTGCGACCACACCGTATGTCTGACCTCCCCCTTCGGTGCCACCGTCCATTCTTTCTTCAAGTTCACCTTTCTTTCCCCAGCCTTCTTCTTCTTGTAGGCCGCCTTTTCCGTAGCCGTGTATTGTTTCTTTACACATTTTGCGGCGACCCTCAGCTTCGAATCCGCGAACTTTCTTTTCTCGCCTCTTGTTGCACCAGACGGACCGCCCCCTCGAAGCTCTTTTCTTTCCTGGAAATGTTCTTCCGCTCGGGTTACGGTCCTGACTGCTTCCAACCATTCCCCATAGTCGACATATTCTCTATGTGAAAGCCGTCGCAATGCTGCTACGCGAAGTTCATCTTCCCTCATTTTTCTCCAGGCTATCCCGCTGACTCTTGCATGGATGTTGAGATTTTCCATTTCCATCAAGAATTTGGCGACATCACCGCGATATTTGACCGATCCCATTTCTCATAGGGATTTTTCCGCTTCATGGGTGGGTCCGAAGCGTCACAGGGCTTGCTCTGCAAAAACGTGCCAGAACTCGTATCCCGCTTGTTTCGTATAACCTATTTCTCCGGTCATTCGTCGTCGGTAGGTTAAGGCAAACGGTGCGACTTCTTTGCCATCCATTCGGCTTATGGCATATCGGATTCGTTGTGCCTCACCCTCCCACTGCCAGCTGTTTCGACCAAAATAATCCGTGCATGTCATTAGCCACATGCGGATATCTTGGTATTTCTCGTTTCCAAACATGGCAGGGGGTCCCGCTGGGACTCTCGTTCGTTGTCCAAGGCGTTGGCCATGACCCGTGAGAACAAGTTAAACTGTTCATCGTTTTCGGCGTCATAGGCATCTTCTTCTGGCTGGGGTGCGGGTCTCGCGTCCCGTCTTCCCTTCCTGCTTTCATCTGGCTTCCGTCCAGATCCTTCTCCCTCATCATCATGGTCTCCTCCCCCGCCGCCACCTGGAGCACCTACCGCTCCGTGTCGTGGTGATGGTGGTCTTCCTCCACCGGCCCATGAAGCCTCTGGTGTCCGATCTGACACCTTGCCTTTTCCCTTAACCTGCCCCATTAAGGTCTGCACCATTGCTTTTAGCTCCGAGATCTCACCGTCTCGTGCTTGCTCTGCCAGCTGGTGCTCTAACATCTCTTGCTTCATGAGGTTAAGACTTATCTCATGATTTTCCAGCTCCCTTTTGTACTGCTCATTTAACCGAACGATTTCCTGGTCGAGGAGTAGGTCTCGGTGTATTGACTGAGCCTCCGTTCCTTGTACCGTTTCGTGTAGCTGGGATGTGACAGCCTCGTGTCTGCCTTGTCTATCATCGCTTTCTCCCAGCCTTTCGGCTACCGGGGACGCGAAGCTTTCCTGGACCTTCTGGGATTCTTGGTCCAGGATCCGTACTTGTTCGTCCCTTCGGTTGATTTCCAGCCCAACAATTTGGGCACCTGACCTTAACTGCGATCTGATCTTTAGGAGTTCATGGGCCATGGTTAGAACCTCGGCTGGTAGGGAGTTGAAGGATAGATGTCGTGCATCTCGGCTTTCTTTGAGCGTTGGGTCGAATCGGCCTAGGATTCTGTCTAAGCGTTCGATCCGTCCTGACATGACGGAATCGCCGGTAGGGGTAGGGCTCTTCGATCCTGTTGGTCGCCTGCTTCGATGGTTGACCAAGAAGCCGATCCCGAGGCGCGGGGCTCGCGGCGGGTGGCCACCTGAGTGTGACCGAGCTAGCCGGGTGCTGTCGGTTCCACGCTCGGGGCCGTGTCCTGGGACAATCCTTCTTGTCCTTCTCCTTCACGTGTCTCTTCTGATCGCCATTCCATGGCCTCAGGCACTTTGGGGTCAGAAGCCATCTCTGTGGTTTCTATAAGGAAAACTTATCTTTTGTTTCCTCCCCAAACTATTGGTATCTCAAAACACTGACTTGAGCTTTGATTGCTTTCTGGGTACTGGGTGTACCAAATGGAGGTCGATTTCTCCGAGGGGGTTTTGTAGGTAAAGTTTTCACCGTAGTCGTATTGATATAGTGCGGTGATCTCTTGGAGGGTAACGGTATTTTCGGGATTTATCCACCAGAAATAAGATTCGTAATAGGGCTCGTGGGTCCCTAATTCGGGTATAGGGGTGAAGACTTCGTCTCTGGTAGTATTCCTCACTGGTCTTAGTTGGAAAGGTTTTTTGGGTTTGGGAGTATGACTGTTTCTGCCAAACATTCGTCTCGGTAATGATGAGAAGTATCAATATACTGTTAGGTGGTAGCTGCGGCGTGAGGTATTCTGACAGCTAGGACCTTATTCGTAATTTTATGGGAGAACTCGTTAAGAAGACATGAGTAATGTAGGCTAGATATAATGACTCGCTTCCGTATAGATAGTCGAAGTATTGGTAACGATATAAAAGTGTAGATAACTTATTATATTGATAACATCTCTTCTCCGTGCTTTTTTGTGTCTAATAGCAGTGAAGATGCTTCAATATTTATATTGCGCGTCTGAGCAATCGCGGTATACATCCTAACTCTATACTAACGAAGTACCTTGCCCGCAACTCTGTGAACTACACTTGAGTGCGGGCACTCGTAGACCCTGAAAACTCTCTACCACACGATTTGCTCCCATGGTCAACTTATCGGTCTGCGCGTCAGTTATCCCTGATGGTGTGGAGACCTCGTCAGGTGTCAGCTCATCTGTTTATCCGTTGACAACGATGGTTACGAATTATCTTGCCCCGTGCTCACCGAGAGTAGTCTAACTCGCTGGACCGAGAATGGCCATTCTTCGTTAGTTGGTTCTGTCGCGAATTCGACACGCCACTGCATATGGTATTCTGGTCTACCGGCATTACACGACTTGTGCTCGGGATCGTCCCTATGGGCTTCTTCCCTTGGACTCCATCTTGTTGCCAACTTGTCCTCTGTGGATGCACCCGATCCACTTACTGAGCATAGTTGCCTCCTTCATGCTCTACACGACTTTGTATGTACGAGGTGACTAACTTTCCTGCGAAACGTCCCGTTACTTTCAACCCACTCTGCCAACTGTCTGTCTTCAAGTGGATGTGACTTTATGCGCCGTCATCCAATTCATGTGCTTCCACTTGCAATAAGGTGTCCGGAGGTCTTCCCTCATATATCCTGTGAACCGGATCCGGTCGGAGGGCCGCGACGTATATGGTGTTAGAAGATGTGTTCCAGCGATAGTGGTCTTTGGTGTTGGGACGCCACTACCCAGGCGGCAAGTGATGACGCCCCGTCCCAACGCCGGGGCTAGAGGGGGGTGTTATATTTTTCCTTCGAAGTTTGTATGGGTTAAGGTAGGGTAACATTGCCCTGTAAATCGTTACGGGGAGTCCGTGCGCCTAACAGGGACGCAACATTGACGGGGACAGGGGTGCCTGGAGGGCCTTGGAAAACCAGTGTGCAGCTACACTCACCTAAGAAGGAAGCTACTCCGGAAACCAGGTAATGGGGGATCCAGCGTTCCCTGAGGATGCGGGCCAGGGTTGGGTTGTCGAAATTGTCAAAACCAGCTTTGATGTCCAGAAAAAGGGAGAACACCATCAGGCGCGGCCTCTGCAAGGTCTTCATGTCGTTCATAAGTGTGAGGCAAGCATCATATGTGCCGAGCCCATGGCGGGAGCCGCATTGGTTGGGGTGAATCAGGCCCCTTGAGCGGGCCGCTACTAGGCGCACGGACTCCCCGTAAGGATGTACAGGGCAAAGTTACCCTACCTTGATGCACGAACTACCGGAGTCGGAAGAACACATGACTTCTTTCAGAAGCTCACCGGTTCGACTCACACCCATGTCATAGTTATTACAACTACACAACGGATCGTGATCAGTCTCTACGCAAGCGGATGAGCAATGCGACCGAGGGATTTTCGCCGCTTACCATGGATGAAATGTTTCTCTATTAGCAAGAAGTTGAACGGCGAAGTGCGATCGGTTGGATAAGAAGTTATGGAGCTTCAAAGATAAGCCGACCGACATATGTAGTCTGATATGTAAGACGTAAGCATATGATTACCCGGCATGAGAAATGTTGATCTCAACATGACCGGAACTAACGACTGGTATGAGAGCGAGCCAGGCTGCATATACTGACCAAGTTCATATGGCATATGAATCGAGAACGAGTAATTGGACCCAGTTACTTGGGCAATGATTAAAGCCGAAGTGGTGTGCGGGAACACAGGGTCAAACGGTGTTCGCACATTCACAGAAACTAGGAGAAGTTGGGCAATGTACTTCTCTAGTATGATAGTTAGATGTACCTTGGGAAAAGATATAAGAGTCGGGCAAGAGCCCGGAGCAGATAGAGATCAACAAGCACGGAGAAGAGATCTTATCAATATAATAAGTTTTATCTTATCGTCACCAACACTTCGACGATCTATCGTGAAGTATACGATTATATCTAGCCTATATTACTCATGCCTTCTTAACGAGTTCACCGATATAAAATCGATCCAGGTCTTAGCTGTCGGAATACCTCACGCCGAAGCTACCACCTAACAGTATATTGATACTTCTCATCGTTACCGAGACCCATGTTTGGCAGAGACACTCATACTCCCAAACCCAAAAAACCTTGCGAACCAAGACCCTTAAGCATTATCTCAATAGACGAAGTCCTCACCCCGTTACCTGAATTAGCGACACAAGAACCCTTTTACGAGTCGTATTTCTGGTGGATAAACCCAGAAAACACTATTACCCCATAAGACATCGCCACACTATACGAATACCAGTACAGTGAAAACCTTACCTACAATACCCCCTCAGAGTGATCAAACTCCATTTGGTCCAGCCAGTACCCAGCGATAGATGGACACTCAAGTCAGTGTTTTGAGATACCGGCAGTTTGGGGAGGAAACAAAAGATAAGGTTCCCAGTAAGAAATTGAAGAAATGTCTTCTGACCCCAAAGCTCCGGAAGTCATTGAATGGCAAGGAGGAGAAGGAGCCGGAGGGGAGGAAGAGAACGAGGGAGGTGATGAACTGTCCCGAACCTCAACTGCTAGTGTGGAGACAACGGTCACCCACCTAGCCCGAACACATTTGGCCGACCGAACACCTCGCTCTCCTGTCGGATTAGGCTTCCTGGACAAATATGGGAAGGGACGACGAGGAGGCGGGCACCGAACGCCTGAACCCACCGAATCCCTCATGGCCGTTCGAATCCGAAGATTACATCAGATCCTCGGCCGATTCCACCCAAAACTTACCGTCAGTCAAGATAGACAACATCTTGTGTTCTGCTCCCTCCTGACCAATATCTTATGAATGGAACAAGAACTGGCAACCGTCAAAAATCAGTTGAAATCCCGGGTCCAGATAGTCGGTCTAGAACTCACCCGAATACACGAACAAGAACAACCTTTGGACTTAGAATCTCAAAAAGTCCAGGAAAGCCTTGCAACCTAGGTCGCGGAACGAGTGGGGGAGACAGACGAGAGACAAGCCAGACACGAGACCGTCACCTCCCATCTCCACGAACCCGTGCAACGGACTGGGGAGCAGTTCATGCACTGGGACCCACTCTTAGACCAGGAGATCGTTCGGGTAAATGAGCAGCACAAACCGGAGCTGGCAAATCTCGAGATAAGTATTAATCTTGTGAGAAATGAGCTACGACACCACCAGGTGTCCCGAGAAGCCCAAGATGGTGAGATCGCGGTGCTTGAGGCTCTGGTGGAAGAGTTGTTGTGTCAGGTAAAAGGGAAAGGAAAGGTGTCAGATCCGAGACCAGAGGCTTCAGGGGCGGGTAGAGGAAGACCAGCACCACCACGACACGGAGCGACAGGAGCTCCAGGCGGAGGGTGGGGAGGAGACCCCGATGATGAAGGGGAAGGATCGGGAAGGAAGCCAGATGAGAATAGAAAAGGAAGACGGGACGAGAGACCCGCACCCCAGCCAGAAGAAGACGACTACAATGTTGAGAACGATGAACAGTTTAACAGGTTCTCTCAAGTAATGGCCAACGCCTTGGGACAACGAACAAGAGTCCCAGCGGAACCCCCTGCCATGTTTAGGAACGAGAAACACCAAGATATCCCCATGTGGCTAATGACATGCACGGATTATTTTGGTCGAAACAGTTGGCAGTGGGATGACGAGGCACAACGAATTCTATAAGGCATAAGGAGAGTGGACAGGAAAGAAGTCGCACCCTTTGCGTTAACCTAGCAACGACAAATGACCGGAGAAATAGGTTACACGAGACAAGAAGGATATGAGTTCTGGCATGTCTTTGCAGAACAAGCCCTGCGACGCTTCGGTCCCACCCATGAAGCGGAAAAATCCCTCAGAGAAATGGGATTGGTCAAATATCGCGGTGAAGTTCCCAAATTCTTGATGGAAATGGAAAATCTCAACAGCCATGTAAAGAGTCACCGGGATAGCCTGGAGAAAAATGATTGAAGACGAACTTCCGGTAGAAGTATTGCGACGGCTTTCAGATAGAGAATATGTCGACGATGGGGAATGGTTGGAAGCAGTCAGGACCGTACCCCGAGCGGAACAAGATTTCAAGGAAAGAAAAGATCTTCAAGGAGGTGGTCCCTCCGGCACGACACGAGGCGAGAAAAGAAAGTTCGAGGATTCGAAGCCAACGGTCACCGCAAAGCGTGTGAAAATGCAGTACACGGCTAAGGAAATGGCGGACTACCAGAAGAAAAAAGCTTGGGAGAGAAAGGTGAAAAAGGACAGGTCGGTGGCACCGGCGGGGGAGGTCAAACACAAGGTGTGGGCAGAAGTCCACGACGGCGTCGATCAAAACGTTGTCGATAAACGGAAATCGGACAACGAATGCACACGGTGCAGAATAAAAAACCACACCTGGAAATAATGTCGAAAGGCGATACAGGTGTCCACTATATACCGAGGGCAATGGAAGCCCAAACGACAGTCCGCATTCGCACCGAAACGACGTCCCCAGGTAGCCACTGTGGCCATTGATGGCCAGGGAGAAAGCTCACGACAAGCGGTTCAAAGACCCCCAGCTTGTGCTTTCGAAGATGACGAAGTTTTATGAAGAATCATCAAGGTACCGACAACCACGGTGATTGGGTAGTGAGGTTGCCGCCTCGAATCGAAAGGCCTGCGGCGTAGTCGGTGACGATATCCCACTGGAAGGCTAAAAGACCAAAGGATAGCGGTTGCCATTTTACGTCCAAAAATGGGTAGTTGGTGCTCACCACAGGAGCCATAAAAAATTATAAGTGAAGAAAGCTGTTGACGAGACTAGAAGGGAAAGAGAAGACTACCATTCGTCGGAACAGAACTTGAGTTGCACGACACGCGAAGGAGGGTCGAAATCCAGGGCAACCTAACTTTCTCTCAGGGTAAACCCGCCGTGCAAATAGAGGCTAGGGGCGCCTCTATTGGGCACAAGGCTCATGCCTGACGAATGGTGTCTGAGGGGCTCTCGGGAGTGAGACTAAACTCGAAGGTGGAGGTACGGTGGATTTGTCACAGGGGACAGCCTGACATGAGGGGTAAGTCGACGATAAATGGTCGAGCACCCAAGTCGCAAACTCGAGGGGTACTCTAGTGAACCACTACGCCTGTAATATTGGAACACCGCGTCATAAGGTCGAGAACGCTAGTAGTGGACTGCCCGATATTGACAAATTAGACACTTATTGCAAAGTTTTGCCTCAGGTGGCTTACGGAGCCAAAACTGCGCTGGCGCGGTAACAAACCCCCACGCTATTTGTAACCGCAACGATGAAGAGATTTCATGAAAACCAGAGCGAAAGCTGAAGACCCGTTAAAAAACCAAAGCATTACACCTGCTCCGAAGGAAAGGCATTTATTGAATGAAAAGCACGAAAACACGTCATAAGCGTACTCTTAGATTCCGGTTCAAATATCTTTCTCATGAACCAAAACACCTAACAACGGCTCGAAATCCCGACTGAGGCTAGGAATTCACCATTAAAAATCACAACCTTGGATGGCGAAACGGCGCCTACTGGAGGAACATTCTATACCCATGCCATTCTCCTAGAAATCGGTGCCAACGGCCACCGACATATGATATCCTGCGAAATTGCGAACGCAGGAAGATATGATTTAATCATACCCTTTGGGTGGTGGCATAACGAACACCCCCTCAAAAATATAGCAGACCCCAGTAAATGGGCCTTTGAAGAAACAAGGTGCCACGCTCATATAGAAGATGAAGTGGTGGCGGATATGTTTGAATGGGATGAAACTGGGGCTTACAATGAGGACGCACAGTATGTGGGATGGATAGAACGAGAGGAAGCAGGGGGAGTAGAGCTGGAGACGCTGCCAAAACCGTATTGGCAGTATAAGGAGCTTTATGAAGAGAAAAAAGCCAAAATGTTGGCGCCTCGAAGGACTTTCGATCACGCCATCAACCTTAAAGCAGAGACCGAACCCCCATGGGGTCCCATTTATCCAATGTCGGCACACCAGTTGAACGAGCTGGATAAGTACCTCAAGAAAATGATGGCTGAGGGAAAAATTGCCGAAGGTGAATCTTCCTAGGGCGCTCCAATCCTTTTCGTTCCAAAACCAGATCAATGTCTACAGCTATGGGTAGACTACAGGAACCTCAACAAGTTGACCATCCTGAATAAATACCCCCTACCACTCAGGGATGAACTTCGAGACCGCGTTGCAGGCGCAAAAGTGTTTACGTAGGTCGATCTAAAAGACAGATCTCTTCTTATTCGAATGAGGAAAGGTGGTGAGCACAAGACAGCTTTTCGTACAAGATACGGACAGTACGAATACAAAGTTATGCCTTCCGGGCTCGTCAACGCTCCTGCAATGTTTCAGACAATAATATACTAAATCCTAAGGGAATTCATGGACCACGGGGTAGTCGTCTACCTAGACGATATCCAAATATACTACGAAAATATGGACGACCACATCAAACTAGTCCAAAAGGTCCTTGACTGACATGAACAGCAAGACTTAGCAGTCTTGTTGAAGAAGTCGGTGTTCCACCACAAGGAAGTCGAATTCCTGGGATACATTGTCAAGACAGGTGGCGTCACCATGAGTGATATAAAAGTGAAATGTGTTCAAAGCTGGGCACACCTGAGATCGGTTAAAGAAGTACAAATTTTCATTGGATTCACAAACCTTTACCGACTATTCATGGATGGATTTCTCCAAAGTATCCAAGCCAATAACCGAGACATTGAAGGGCAACCGAAAGGATTTTCACTGGGGAAGAGAGCAGGAAGAGGCGTTTAAGGAGTTGAAAAAGAGGTTTACAACGGCACCAATTTTATCGCATTGCTACCCAGGGAGAAAAAGGGTGGTGGAGCCAGAGGCAAGCGACTTTGCTCTTGGATGCGTACTATCTCTGTACCAGGGCAGACGACTTCACCCGGTAGCTTTCCATTCTCGAAAACCTAACAGCGCTGAGAGACCTTACGAGATACATGACAAAGAACTACTTGCAATAATGGAGGCGTTTAAAGAATGGAAAAGCTACCTCTGGGGTGAAGAGGAGCCAGTGAGGGTATATACCGACGACCAAAATCTACAGTCCTTTTTGACCAAAGATTTCTGCAACGAGCGGCAAATTCGTTGGGCACAGGAGTTGACGAATTATAACTTCAAAATAGTCTATCGACCAGAAAGCAGGGGCAGCCAACCCCACACGTTAAGTAGACGGCCGGAGTACCGTCCTGAGGAGGTAACTCGTCATAGCGAACAGTCAATTTTGAAAAGAGACCATTTTCAAATTTGGAGAATTCATCAAAAGCGAAGCGCGGAGACGGTCCTCACCCCAGAAAGACGCGAACCTACAAGCCTGCGAATAATGAAACCTTCGGATAAGGCAATAATCCCAACAAAAGGATCAAGGTTTGCGGCTGGTCATGACATCTACGCCCTGACAGACGGACTGGTACCGAGAAAAGGACAGCCAATGGTTGAGACGCGTATTGCCATAGGATTGCCGGAAGGAACCTATTGAAGGCTAGCCACGAGAAGTGGTATGGCTAGCAAGATGGGAATAGCAGTGGGCTGTGGGGTAATATATACAAATTACACCGGAGAGGTTAAAGTCATACTTCGTAACCATGACGAGGGAGACTGCCTATTTAGGGCAGGAGATCGGATAGCGCAACTCATCATAGAAAATGTTGCCAACGCTGACGCCATGGAGGTAGACGATCTAGAGACAACCCAGCGAGGGAAATCGGGTTTTGGGTCAGGTGATCTAAACCCCAAGCGATCGATTACGGCTAAAGAAGAAGGAGTCAAAATATATTTCCTTCATGCAGTCATAGACAATAACGAATTCTTTAGCGCAGCGGATTTCAGATATCACCCTCGGTTGACGAAAGAAAGAGAAATGTTATCAAGCGCTCATGTCAATGCAGCCCTGACGCGAACAATGAACAATGCATTTCTAGACAAGATTAGGATGGCTGGACAGGAGGACGAGAAGTGGCAGAACCAAGGCCGTGAACTAGTTATGTTAAGAGAGGGCGGAAAAAAGATGCCAGACGAATGGATAGAAAAGGACAGGTTACTATATTACAAAAATCGTTTGTACATCCCCGAGAACGAAGCCCTTCAAACCATGATAGCCCAAGGGTGTCACGACTCATTAGTAGCGGGGCACTTGGGGCAGGAAAAAATGATTGAGATGGTAACGAGGGACTTTTACTGGAAAGGACTCGCAGTTTGGATCAGAGATTATGTACGATCATGCGACGAATGTCAACACAGCACATCCCCACAGCATGCTAAATACGGGTTACTTCAACCTTTAGAAGTACCCTATGCCGCCTGGTCCTCCATATCCACGGACTTCAGCACGCAACTACCGGGATCGCAGGGGAAGACCGAGATAATGGTAGTAGTAGATCGGTTCACGAAAATGGCCCACTTTATCCGCCTCCATGTAAACACGACCGTACAAGACATTGCGGATACCTTCCTTTGGGAAGTCTGGAAACTTCACGGATTGCCGACTGAGATCATATTGGACATGGACCTGAAGTTTGCTGGCGAATTCTAGGAATCATTGTGCAAAATGCTAGGAGTTAAACGACCCATGTCGAGGGCGTACCAGCCTCAAACTGACGGACAAACTGAAAGAACCAACCAAGTGCTGGAAGGTTACTTACGGACGTTGGTCAATTACGATCAGAACGATTGGTACCAACTATTGCCGTTAGCAGAACACGCCTATAACAACTCAGCAACCAATGCATACAACATAACCCCATTCTTCACCAACTACGGATTTCACCCACAGACGGAGTGGATGAAAGAGAGAGAAGCTCATAACCCCGGGGCGACATTGTATGCTCACTGGATGCAGGACATACATCAACAGGCGAAACAAACCCTAGAAAATAGATAGGAATCGATGAAAAAATATTATGACCTAAAAGTGACGGAACAACCCAGCATCAAGGTCGGCGACTTGGTAATGTTGAATCCGAAAAACATACGTACCAAACGACCATCGAAGAAGCTGAGTCCGAAACTGTATGGCCCTTTCAAAGTGTTAGAACAGAAGGGAAGCAGGGCATACAAGTTAGAAATATCGCCGCGGTGGAAAATTCATCCTGTGTTTCACGTTTCACTGTAGGAACCCTACCGAGCCTCGAACCGACCAAATCGCGAACAGCCCCCACGAGACCCTGAAGAGATCGAGGGGGATTTAGAGTTGGAGGTAGAAAGGATTGTCAAGCGTGAGATCATCTCCTACACGCGAAAGGTTCGAGGAAGGAATAAACCAATGAAACAGCTTCGGTATTTTGTAAAATGGAAAGGGTGCGTGGAGGACGAGAATACTTGGGAGCCACCTGAAGCTATGAGGATCGCGCACGAAGAGTTGGAAAGGTTTCATAGAGAGAACCCGGAGATGCCGGGCCCGAGGGAGGTCTAGTAACATAAGAAAGGTTTTCCATCAGTGGACAAGTAAACGCTAGTGGTTGTTACCCCTACTATGTGGAGCTCGAGATGGAAGATGGATTGTATAATACACATAGAGTATTCGGGAAGAACACTTCGAAGAGGGGAGCTCCTGTTAGGCGCACGGACTCCCCATAAGGATTTACAGGGCAAAGTTACCCTACCTTGACTCATGAACTAGCCCAGTCGGAATAACACGTGACTTCTTTGAGAAGCTCACGTGTTGGACTCACACCCTTGTCATAGTTATTACAACCAGACAACGGATTGTTATCAGGCTCTACACAAGCGCAGGAGCAATGCGACCGAGTGGTTTTCGCCGATTACTATAGAAGAAATGTTTCTCTATCAGTAAGAAGTTGAACGGCGAAGTGCGCTCGGTTGGATAAGAAGTTATGGGGCTTCAAAGTTAAGCCGACCAACATATGTAGTCTGATATGTAAGACGTAATCATATGATTACCCGGGATGAGAAATGTTGATCACAACATGACCGGAAGGAACGACTGGTATGATAGCCAGGCTGCATATACTGACCAAGTTCATATAGCCTTAGAATCGAGAACCAGTAATTGGACGCAGTTACTTGGGCAATAATTAAAGCCGAAGTGGTGTGCGGGAACTCAGAGTGAAAAGGTGTTCGCACATTCATGGAAACTAGGAGAAGTTGGGAAAAGTACTTCGCTAGTATGATAGTTAGATGTACCTTGGGAAAAGGTAGAAGAGGCGGGCAAGAGCCCGGAGTCCATAGAGATCAACAAGCACTGAGAAGAGATCTTATCAATATAATAAGTTTTATCTTATTGGCACTAACACTCCGACGATCTATCGTGAAGTATACCATTATAGCTAGCCTACATTACTCGTGTCTTCTTAACAAGTTCTCCGTTATAAAATTGATTCAGGTCCTAGCTGTCAGAATACCTCACGCCAAAGCTACCACCTAACAGCCGCTAGGAGGACGGGTCTCGCAATAAGCCTCTCCGGGATTTTTGAGACGGTTCGGAGGAGGACTATAATCCTAAAGAAGGAGGGTGACTCATACGATGGCTTTCCTGCCTTGTCGAGTACCACTCCGTTCGCCACCTTTAGCAAGGCCGGATGGTATCCCAGGGAAACTAGCGGGGAGAGGAGCTGCAGGAGGATTGAAGGGTTTATCGCATTCACCCGTTTCCAGGTTAGGTAGGGGATCCCATCGGGACCGGGGGCCGACGAGGAAGAGGACTTGGACAGCGCCTAGGCGATCTCTTCTTTAGTGAGAGGGGGTGTTGAGTTGTGTGGCCTCAGCCTGGGGGG